>Ga0224530_1000065_pt1 | contig 65998 bp, 55 predicted proteins | sample CBST75metaG_FD_179873 | JGI IMG/M metagenome (GOLD analysis project Ga0224530, IMG submission 179873) | Peat soil microbial communities from Stordalen Mire, Sweden - C.B.S.T75 | ecosystem: Environmental > Terrestrial > Soil > Wetlands > Peat | place: Sweden: Norrbotten County, Stordalen Mire...
GGCGGCGGCTCTGACGGGGGCGAAGGTGAGGCGGTGTAGGGGAGTGGGGCCGAGGGCGACGAGGGCGCGGAGATGTTGCGCGGTGGCGTAGCCCTTGTGCGCGGCGAGGCCGTAGCCGGGATGCGTGGCGTCCAGTTTGCACATCATGCGGTCGCGGTGGACCTTGGCGACGACGGATGCGGCGGCGATGGAGAGCGAGAGCGCGTCGCCGTGGATGAGCTTGGTCTGCGGGCAAGGGTGGTCGAGCTGCATGGCGTCGATGAGCAGGTGGTCGGGGGCGATGGAGAGCGCGCGAACGGCGGCGAGCATGGCGAGGCGCGTGGCCTGGTAGATGTTGACGCGGTCGATGGTGGCGGCGTCGACTTCGGCGATGGAGATGGCCAGTGCGGTGGAGCGGATGAGGCGGTCGAGCGATTCGCGCTGGAGGTGGGTGAGCTGCTTGGAGTCGCGGAGACCGGCGTGGGCGAGGTCCGCGAGGCACTCCGGCAGGATGACGGCGGCTGCGACGACCGGACCGAAGAGGCATCCACGGCCTACCTCGTCTATGCCGGCGATGAGGCGGAAACCGCGTAGGCGCAGGGATTGCTCGGGCGCGTCGGAGCAGACGAGCGACTTCAACAGGCGCTGCTTGGCCGTGGCGGCGGAGATGAGGTGCGCGGTGCGAGGCGAGGAAGCGGAAATGCTGCCCATACTTGGTTAAGAGCTTACAACTGTTGTTTGTGGGGATTCATCGTTTCGATGGATGCAGGGGCGCGAAAAACGGCCACGACGAGGGACCGTCGTGGCCGCTGAATTGAGTTTCGCGGATGCTTAGGAGGCGCGGGCGACCTCGTGCAGACGAGCAGCCTTGCCGCGCAGTCCGCGCAGGTAGAAGAGCTTGGAGCGGCGAACCTCGTAGGAGCGCAGCTTCTCGATGCGGTCGATGACCTTGGAGTTGTAGGGGAAGATGCGCTCGACGCCCTGGCCAAAGCTCATCTTGCGCACGGTGAAGGTCGCCTGCGGGCCCCGGTTGGTGGCGATGACCATGCCCTCAAAGGCCTGGAGACGCTCTTTCTCGCCCTCGCGGATCTTGACCTGCACGCGGATGGTGTCGCCAGCGCCGAAGGAGGGGTGGTCGGTCCGCTCAAGTTTGGCGGCCAGCTTCTGCATAATCGGATTGATAGACATAGGTGCTTTCCTGTTCGAGACTCGAATCTCTAGTTTACACGAAAAGGGGCCAAAGCGGTGTACACCAAATGCGGTCTTTCGTCTGTGAAAGGCGACATCTTCAGTTGCGGCGCGGTGAATGCTTGGCGTCGTCGAGGTATTGCCGTGGAGTGAGGATTCCGACGGAGCCGTAGGGGTCGAGCGAGAGCAGGTCCTTGTCGCCGGTGACGATGCAGTCTGCGTTGCCGGTGACCGCGCACTCTAGGATGAAGTCGTCCTTCGGATCGCGGCAGACGCCGGAGAGCTTGCCGGTGACGACGACACGCATGGATTTTTGAAGAAAAATCTCCATACGCGCGCGAACTTCGTTTTCCATGACGGCAAATTTGCGGCGCATGATTCTGACGGTTTCGTTTTCAATTTCGGCACAGATGTTGATTTCATCTTGCAACAAGGCCTTGACAATCGCCTGCCTGGGAACCCCGCCGAACCTTATGGCAGAAACCCAAACTCCAGAGTCGAAGATGACGGTCACTGTTTGGCAGCCTGTCTCAAGGCCCATTGTTCAGCCCGATCTTCGTCAACCAGCCTCTCAACATCTTCAGGTCCATATTCACTAGGTCCTCTTGCCTCAGCTAGCGCTTGCAATTCCTCAAATGCCTTTTGAATTTGCTCGGCGCGGTAGGTGCGGAAGGCCTCGCGGAAGAGTTCGCTCGTGGTGCGGCTCTCGCGCGCGGCGAGGCGTTCGACCTGATCGGCGAGGTCGGGAGGGAAGCTGATGGTGAAGGTGCGGGTTGTGCCTGCTCGGGTTCTCATAGGGTTATCTTACATCCTGGGACATTGTAAGACAATGTGCTATTAGGGGATTCCTACTGGGGATGGGGTATGGTGCCTCAAATACAGAGATTCTGGCTTCGCCAGAATGACGAGCCTTATTGGAGGAACGAGTCTTATTTGGGGGAACGAGCCATCATGTGGGTGGACTGCGCTCAGGAGGACAGAGAGTCACTGAAACCGAGGGTGGCGAGGAAGGCGCGGTCTTCGGGGGTGAGGGGGGCGCGGGCAAGGAGGTCGGGGCGGTTGCGGAGGGTCTTGGCGAGGGCCACCTGGCGACGCCAGCGGCGGATGGAGGCGTGGTCGCCTGCGGCCAGGACCTCGGGGATGGGCGTGCCGCGGAAGTCGGCCGGACGGGTGTATTGGGGGTAGTCCAAAATACCTCCTGCCCCGTGGGTGGAGCGGGGAACGCCGTCCAGGGTCTTGCCGTCGGCGGGGTCGCCGGGCTGGATGTCGGCTACGCCGAAGCTCTCGTAGCGGCTAGAGTCGGCGTGGCCGAGGACGCCGGGGAGAAGACGGACGGTCGCGTCGATGACGACGGCGGCGGCCAGCTCACCGCCGCTGAGGACGTAGTCGCCGATGGAGAGCTCCTCGTCGGCGAGGAGGTCACTGACGCGCTCGTCCACGCCCTCGTAGCGGCCGCAGATGAGCGCGACGCGGTCGAGAGTGGCGAGGCGGCGGGCGGTGGCCTGGGTGAAGGGCTTGCCCTGCGCGGAGAGCAGGATTACGGACTGGCGAGTGAGGTCGCGGGTGGATTTTGGCGCGATACTTGCTATTGATTTATTACTTTTAGTTTCACTTGTATTTAGCTGATCTGTATTATGTTCTTTTGTTATTGTGCTTTCAGAGACAGCGTAATGTATAGCACTGCGAGCAAAATGCGGGGATTCTTCGCTCCGCTCAGAATGACAATCCTTAGTCTCGTTTGGGTCGGACGGCGCGCCCAGCGACTCAATGCAATCAAAGATGGGCTGGGGCTTGAGAACCATGCCTTCGCCGCCGCCGAAGGGACGGTCGTCCACGGTGCGGTGGCGGTCGTGGGTGAAGTTGCGCAGGTCGTGGGTGACGACCTCGACCGTGCCGGTGGCGATGGCCCGGCTGAGAATCCCGTAGTCGAGCGGGCCGGAGAAAAAGTTGGGGAAGATGGTGAGGATGTCGAAGCGCATGGTCATTTTTCTGGGGAGCGGTTGCTCTTGGTACTGCTCTGCGTGCTGCTCTGGAGGTTGAGTTCCGCGAGGCCTTCGGGGAGGGCCATGCGGATGGACTTTGCGGCGGGGTCGAGCGCGACGAGGAAGGCGCGGACGAAGGGGACGAGGACCTCGTCGCCGTTGGGTGAGGTGATGGCGAGCAGCGGGGCGGCGTCATCGAGGCGGCGCACGCCGTCTGGGGTGGTGGGGAAGTCAACGCTGGCGACGGTGCCGAGGGGCTGGTCGCGGTCGTAGACGGTGCAGCCGATGAGGTCGGAGATGTATGTGGCGTCGGAGTCGAGGGTCATGCGTTCAGACAGCGGAACGAGAACTTCTTTGCCCGCGAGCGTCCCGGCTAGTTCGATAGAGTCGATACCGGCGAAGCGGAGGACAATGCGGCCAGCGTTCTTGCCTACGGGAAGCCAATGGGAGGCAACCTCGGCGAGTTGAAGGGGAGGGGATGGTTCGGTGCAGGTGGACGCCGCGGAGGGTGAATCGGCGAATCCCCGCGGGGCGAGCCAGACGCGGGGCTGGCGGACGAAGCGGCTGGGGAAGTCGGTGAAGAGGTCGGCGAGCACCTCTCCCGTACGCCCCTGCGGACGCAGGATGCGGGCCAGCACGATCCATTGCGAGGCGGATTGCATGTGGTTCATGTTACCTTGCGGCGGAGCGTTCGTGGCGGAGGCGAACTGAACCGGAGTTGGCCGTGCTCAGCCTGCCTGCGGCTGCTGGTCTTCCTCAAGGTCGTCTTCGTCGTCGTCATCCTCAAGAATGTCGAGCGAGAAGCGGTGATGCAGCTTCATGCTGGCGGCACCGAGAATGGTGCGCAGGGAGCGCGCCGTGCGGCCCTGTTTGCCGATCACCTTGCCGATGTCCTGAGATGCGACGCGGACCCGCAGGATCGTGGACTCGCGGTCGTCAATCAGTTCGACGGAGACAGCGTCGGGAAGGTCGACCAAGGCCTGGACGATCTCGAAGATGAGATGCTTCATCGTCTCGGTCGATTGGCCGTTTGCAGCGGACGGAACTTCATTCATCACAGACACCTCTTGGGAGACATACTGCGCCGATCCGATTCAACCTATCGCCTCAATCTAGGTGAGGTCTTCAGAGGAGGAACCACAGCAACCGGAACAGACCGTGTCGCGTTTTGGGAGATCGAAAGCGTGACACGGAGACCACCTTGTTGTATGGGGCCATGCGAAGAGTCTACGTGACGGAAGAAGAAAACAAACGAAAAGATCGGCTGTTGAAGACATCTTTTGGTACTGGAAACTGGTTACTAGATAACTAATTAGTTACTAGGCGGAGAGGGAAGCCTCAGCGGCCGGTTCCGCAGCTGAGGCGGTGGCCGGTTCAGCGGCAGGTTCAGCGGCTGAGACGGTGGCAGGTTCAGCAACTGGTTCCGCGGCAGGTGCGGTAACTGGTTCCGCAACGGGTACGAGCGGTTCAGGGACAGGCGCGGCATAGAGTTTTGCGACGCGGTCGGAGAGCAGGGCGCCATTGCCGACCCAGTAGTCGATGCGGTCGCGCTTGAGGGTGAGCGAGGCGGGCGTGGTGCGCGGGTTGTAGGTGCCAACGACTTCCACGGAGCGGCCGTTGCGGGCGCGGTCCTTCTCGATGACAACGACGCGGTAGTGGGGCTGCTTGGGGGCGCCAACGCGCGCCAGACGGATCATCAACACTTAGGGAATCCTCTCAAAAAAACGATGTGTTTGGGCGAAGAGATGAAATCGAGCGATAACCCGTTGAAGGCAGGGACTAGCGGAGAAAATGGCGGGACCCAAGCTCACACAACCCAACACCTAAGTATGGCGGAGTCCGCTGGATTTTGCAATGCGGGATGGTCTGGCTGCGGCGAATGCCCGAACACTGCCATGCCGCCCCGTGCTGGCAACGGCATGACGATGGGCATATGCGGCCCAGGGAGCATTACTTCTCATCGCGCAGCAGGGCGGTGGCGGCCCACAGGACGGGCGCCTGGCCGTGCAGGTTGCCGGTCTCGCGCTTGCGGTCGAGGTAGTACTGCATGTTGTCCAGCTTGCCGGTGCCGGTGCAGACCTGGGTAACGTCGTGGTTCTGGTCGACGTAGCCGACGACGGCGATCCATCCGCGGCGGGCGGCGGGAGCATAGGTGGCGGAGTCCAGCCAGCCGTGCTTGACGCCGGTGATGAGTGCGAAGCTGAACATGGCGGAGCTGGAGGATTCGGGCCACGCCTCGGGGTGGTCGATCAGCTCGTGCCACATGCCGTCCGGGCCCTGATACTTCAGCAGCGCGGCCATCATCAGCTTGTAGCCGGCGAGGATGCGCGGGCGGTCGGGATGGTCGGCGGGCAGGGTGCGCAGCATCTCGGCCATGCCGGCGGCGAACCAGCCGTCGCCGCGCCCCCAGAAGTACTTCACGTCGGGAGCGTGGAAGAAGAGGCCGTTGGGCTGCTGCAGCCGGTCGAGGTAGGCGACCATCTCGTGGGCGTCGCGGTCGAGGTACTTGCGGTCGCCGGTGGCGCGGTAGGCCTCGAGCTGTAGCATGGTGAGCATGTACATGTCATCCACCCAGAAGCGCGATTCGGGCGAGAGTCCCTGTAGATTGTCGAGCGGCACGACCGCTTCGGGGTAGGCGATGCCGGGCTGTGGCGGCGCCCACTGGCGGTCTGCCCAGGATTGACCAAGTTGCAGGTACTTCGGATCGTAGGTCGAGAGTCCCTTGGTCTGGATGGCGATCTCGAGCGGCATCACGCCGAAGATGGAGTCGTCCACGTGGTGCCGCTGCGGCTGGCGGCCCGTTCCGCCGGGCAGCATTGGGTCGAACATGGCGATCAGGCGGTCGCGCAACGCGTCGTCATGGGTGAGGGCAGCAAAGGTCATCGCGCCGTAGAAGGTGCATACATACGGGTAGCCGGAGAATCGTGCGCCTTGCGTCCCGGTGACGAAGTGCTCGGAGAGCGCCTTGCCAACCTCGGCGGGCGAGACGCCGCGCGGCCAGGTGGTGAGGTCGCCGGGTGCAGCCGTAGCGGGTTGTACGTATGGGCCTTCGGGGACGCGGCGCGGCGGCTGGGCTGCATTCGCGCCGGGAGCGCCTGCGGTCGCGGCGGCAGGCGCGGGCGGAGCCTGGGCGGGCAATGTGGCGGCGGCGAGCAGAAGGGATGCGCAGAGCAGCGTGAGTGGACGGAGGTTCATGGGTTCACCTTTATAAATTGGTTGCGGCGGTGCCGGTCAACCAGTCTACGCGGCGGCTGTGAGGATGGACAACTCTGTTGCGGGCTATGGGTGCAGGGGCGGCTGCTGAGCGCGCAGCCACGCGAGCAGACCCGCGGGATCGTCGCTGATGATGGCGTCAACGTGGGCGTCAGCGAGTTTCTGCCAGCCGTCCGGTGTGTTGACGGTGTAGGGCGCGACCAGGAAGCGATGGTCGTGTGCCCACTGCGCCTCGGCGGGCGTGGCGAGGCTGGCGTCGGGGCTGAAGAAGTCGCCGGGGCGCAACTGGGCGACTTCGGCGACGTGCGCGAAGGACTTATCGGTGTCGGCGATGCCCATCATGCCGTCGTATTTTGACTGGCCGAAGAGTGCGGAGAGGCGGATGGAGGGATCGAGCGCACGCATGGCGCGCAGGGTTCGGAAGTCGAAGCTCTGTAGGATGACGCGGGATTCGAGGTGGCGCTGCTTGACCGCCTTGTCGATCATGGCGACGAAGGCTTCCGGGCTGGGCGCGACCTCGGGATGGTTGGGGAAGATCTTGGTCTCGACGTTGAACTGGAAGTCGCCCTGCGGCGCGAGATCGAGCACCTCGTCGAAGGTGGGGATGGTGGTATGAGGCACGGCGACCTGATGGGGAAATGCCGCGAGCGTGTGCGCGCCGCAGTCGTACTGCTTGAGCTGGGCAAGCGTGAGGGAGTGAATGTAGGTTCCGGGCGGCAGCGCCGGACCATCGCAGTGGCGCTCATTGGCCAGCGCGGCGGAGACGGCGGCGATGGATGCGGGATCTTTCGCGAGCGTCTCCGGCGCAGGCTGAATCAGGAACGGAGAGTGGGAGACGACGAGGACGTTGTCCTTGGTGACGGCGAGGTCGAGCTCGAGAACGTCGGCCCCGACGGAGATGCCGTACTGGAAGGAGGGGATCGAGTTCTCAGGACGATAGGCGCGGCCGCCGCGGTGAGCGTGGACGAGGATGGTGCGGGGCGCGGTCTGGGCGGCGGCGGGGAGCGTGGCCATTAGAAGGAACAGAGCGAGTTTGTGCATAGGAAGAGACTAAAGCGTGGGGATTACATGGGTATGAATTTCCGCGAGCATGGGCCGCGCGAGCTATAGGTCAGGATGACAAACAAGAATAGGCAACAACAAGGACAAGGACCAATACAGAGATTCTGGCTTCGCCAGAATGACGACCTTTGAGGATGATGTGAAATATAAAGGCCCCAGCCTTGCGATTGGATGCAAGGCTGGGGCCGGTGTGTGGTTGATGGTGCGCGTTACTTGTGCAGGTACATGGGCCAGTTGAGGTAGCGGGTGGCGGCCTCGTGGATGGCGGCGGCGGAGGTAGAGAAGCTGGCTGCGACGTGGTGCTCGAAGCCGTTCTCGCAGATGTAGCGGAGGAGCGCCTGCATGTTGGGGATCTGGACGACGCCGACGCCGCCGAAGGTGTTGAGCGAGTCGTCGGTAAAGCTGCCCTGGCCGACGTAGCCCTTGATCTGGCCGGTGAAGTCGTCGGTGGAGAAACGGGCGAAGCTCATGGGGCCGGCCTTGACGCGGCCGTCGAGGGTGCCGTGGGTGTTGGCCTTGCCGACCGTGCCCGCGACGATGAGTTGGTAGTCCATCTTCACGCCTTCGTTGAAGAAATGCTTGGGAAGGTTGGAGCAGTGGAAGCAGATGGCCTTGTCGGGGTCCGTGCCGTAGTTGTTGTTCCAGTCGAGGATGGCGGAGGGCGTCTCGCTGGCCAGCGCGAGGGCGTGCATGGAGAGCGTGCCCAGGACATCGACCTCACAGGCCGAGGCGAAGAGGTTCTCGCTCATCATGGACATGACGGTGCAGGGGACGACGCCGAGGTACTCCTCGATGCTGGTCCAACACTGGACGGCGGAGACGTCGAGCGCGTTGGTCTTCATCCATGCGTCGATGACCGCGCCGAGCTTGGCCATCTTGAGCAGCGCGGCCTCGGGCGTGTCGCCGACGGGGATGTACTTCTTGATGGCGGCGAGCTTGGCTTGCGTTGCTTCGTCGGTGTCCTTGGTGCGACCGATGCGACCGATGACTTCGGAGAGGTCGAGCGTCTCGACGGTGATGCCGCTGCGCTCCAGCAATTTCTCCGAGTAGCGCACGGTGTTGAATGCCGTGGGCCGCGCGCCGATTGCGCCGATGCGCATGTTCCTGAGCCCGCGAACGACGCGGCAGACGGCGGCGAACCATGCGATGTCGGATTTGAATTCGGCGGAGTCGAGGGCTTCGGTGTGCAGCGTGGTGAGCGAGAAGGGGATGCCGTACTGCTTCAGGTTATTGCTGATGGACATCTTGCCGCAGAAGCTGTCGCGGCGATGCGCGATGGTCATCTTGCCGGAGACGTCGGGCGTGGCCTGGATGAGCACGGGGACGCGCAGGTCGGCCAGGCGGATAGCGTCGGCCAGGCCGCGCTCCTCGCCGAAGTTGGGCAGGGTGATGATGAGACCGTCGATCTCGGCGGCGTGGGACTTGAAGAGGGCGGCGCACTTCTTGGCGTCCTCGTAGGTTTCGACCGCGCCGTGCGCGGTGACTTCGGGCGTGAGCACGATGGGCTTGATTCCGGCGGCTTCGAGGGCGGCGATGATTTCGAGGCGGCCGCTGGTGGCGAGGTGCGAGGGGAAGAATCCGCGGTTGCCTACGAGAACTCCCATGGTCATTTGCTTGGACATTGCTTGATGCTCCTTGATCTGTTGTTGCGGGTCGCGTTTGAATATGATTTTACGTCGTTAGCCTTTGCCGGGGCGGAAGCGAATGGTGTAGAAGCTGCCGAAGGCGGTCATGAGGAGGCCCCACCAGAAGGCGGGGTGAAGGTTGGCGAGAACGGTGGTGCCGGGATGCCAGAACTCGTAGATGCCCTGGCCGAGGATGATGAGGCCGCAGGCGAGCATGAGGACGCCAACGAAGAGCCAGATGGAGAGCATCTTCTTGGTGCTGGGATCGGCGGGATGAGGGGTGGTCATGGGGTGCTCCTTGGGTATGTGGCTAAACGATAGGTCGGGCCTTCAGTCCTCTTGTGCTTCGTCCGACATTGACCTGGGGCTGCGCCCCAGGCTGGTATAGATCGGGCCGTTGGCCCTCTAAGCTGGCTACCAGAGCCAGAGGTTGAGGATGAAGAGGACGGTGGCGACGACGATGGCCCAGAAGATGGGCTTCTCGAAGAGGTTGCGAGAGCCGTCGTGCGGGACGACGGTTGAGCCGTAGACCAGGCCGGTGAGCTGCGCCTCCGGCGTGGGCTTGGTGCAGTAGCTGACGACGACGGTTACGGCCACGCAGATGAGCCACGACCAGGCGGCACGGTAGAGGTTCTCCGCCATGGCCTGCACGCGCAGGATGGTGTCTGCTGAGGCGTGGGGCTGCAGGATCATGAAACGGATGTTGGCCTTATTGAGCCGCACCATCTCCCACATGACGACGGAGGCGGCAGTGCCGGAAAACAGACCCCAGAAACCGCCAGCCTTGCTGGCGCGCTTCCACAACATGCCGAGGATGACGGTTCCGAAGAGCGGGGCGATGAAGAAGCTGAAGAGCTGCTGCACGTAGTCCATGATGCTGGCCGAGCTCATGACGAGGTACGCGGTGCCGACGGAGACGGCCATGCCGACGATGGTGGACCAACGGCCCATCAGGACATAGTGCGAGTCGGTGGCTTTTTTGTTGATGTATGCGCCGTAGATGTCGTATGTCCAGACGGTGGAGAAGGCGCTGACGTTGCCGGCCATTCCGGACATGAATCCGGCGATGAGCGCGGTGATGCCGAGGCCGAGCAGGCCGGGGCCGAGGTAGCGCACCATCATGAGGGGAAGGACCTGGTTGAAGCTGTGCGCGCCGTGGTGGAGGACCATGTCGCTGCCGTCGGGGTAGAGCTGCATGAGGTGGCCGGAGGGGTCCTTCAGCAGCACCAGGGCGAGCAGGCCGGGAAGAATAACGAAGAAGGGCACGAACATCTTGAATGCCGAGCCGATGATGGGAGCAAGACGCGCGGAGCGCAGGCTGTTGGCGGAGAGAACGCGCTGCACAACGAGGAAGTCGGTGGTCCAGTAGCCGAAGCTGATGACCCAGCCGAGGCCGAAGACGATGCCGGTCCAATGGACACCCATGGGGTTGGCGGCGAAGCTGCCGGTGGTGGACCAGAGGTGGGTGTAGTCGGCGCCCATGCGCGCGGTGATCTGGGCCATGAGGTTGTGCCATCCGCCGGCCTCGATGAGGCCGAGGATGGGGATGAGCATGGCTCCCGCCCAGATGAGGACGAACTGCAGCACCTCGTTGATGATGGCCGAGCGCAGGCCGCCGAGCATGACGTAGATGGCGACGGTGATGGCGCCGACCCACATGGAGAAGTTGATGTTCCAGCCGAGGACGACCTGCATGACGACGGCCATGGCGTACATGTTGACGCCGGACATGAGGATGGTCATGAAGGCAAAGCAGACGCCGGAGAGGCCGCGCGCGCCCTCGCCAAAGCGCAGTTGCAGATAGCCGGGGACGGAGTGCGTCTTGGAGATGTAGTAGAAGGGCATCATCACAATGCCGAGGAAGAGCATGGCTGGGATGGCGCCGATCCAGTACCAGTGCGTGGCGAGGATGCCGTACTGGTAGGCCGCGCCGGCCCAGCCCATCAACTCCAGCGAGCCGAGGTTGGCGGAGACGAAGCTGAGGCCCGCGATCCACGCGGTCATCTCGCGCCCGGCGAGGAAGAACTGCTCGCTGGTGTTGGTGGAGCCCTTCACGTAAAAGCCGATGAAGAGCACCATCGCGAAGTAGAACAGAAGGATGGCGATGTCGACCGGCGCGAGGCGGATCAAATGCGTGGTGGCGAGCAGCAGGACGGCGGGGATCGGGGCAACATGCATCGGGCTCAGGCTTCCATTCTGCCGGCGAAGCGTAGGGGCCTCAATCGGCTGGGCGGGTCGGAAAGTATTTTTTTCAGACGTAGAGAAATATACGCATTTCGGCGCGGAGTTGCCATTCGACACGGCAAAGGATTTGTGACGCTCGTACATCTCGAGGGGAAGATGGGGAATCTACTCCTATAGAGCCTGCGTAAAACGAGGCGGAGGGACGAGCGATGAAGAAGATTGAGATGGCGCGGATTCTACTGGCGGCGGGGCTTGGCCTCGGGCTGGGATGCGGCGGGGCGCTGGGCCAGAGCGCGGGGCAGGACATGAAAGACGCCGGTCACGACACCAAGGCAGCAGCCGTCGATACGGGTCACGCGACCGATAAGACGACCAAGAAGGTCGTCCACAATACATCGCGCGAGACCAAGAAGGTGTATCGCAAGTCGGCGCATGGTACCAAGGTGGTGGCCAAGGACACGGCGCACGGCACCGAGAAGGTTGGGGACAAAATTGCTGGAAAGCCGGACCCGCAGTAGAGTTCGCCGATCGCATGTGCCAGCGGATGCAAAGCAATTTATCGTAGCCAGTTTTTAGTTAGTAGTCACGGCCGGCGTGGAGGGGACGCCGGCTGAAATTTGTGCGTCCGGCCATATCGTCCATGCGGCGAGCTGGATCAGCGCGATCCAGAAGAGATCGGCACCAAGCAGGTGGAGAAGCTGCATCCATGCAGGCGCGAGCAGGAGGACATCCGCGACGCCGAGCACGAGTTGAAGGCCAAGCAGGATGAGGAGCAGGTTTGCCAGGTGCGCACGGCTTGCTTGTTGAACGCGAATCGCGGTCTGGTTGAATTCGCCTGAATCGGAGGCGTTTGAGCCGGTGTGGCTTGATCGCTTCCTGCGCGCGAGGGCGGCCAGCCAGAGCGCGAAGAGGGCCGCAATCAGGGCAAGGGCGGGATGGACGAGCCGGAGGCGCAGCAGCATCGGCGAGCCGGCGGCTAAGTCCTGCGCGATGGAGGCGTGCAGCGAAGCAGCGGGGAAGAGCGTGTCTCCCAGCGCGGCGATGGAGCCGGTGATGCCAACGGCGATGGTTGTGACAAGGCCCTCGATCATTCCAATGAGGCGGCGCGAGAGCGGGAGATCGGCCCAGCGCTGGCCGGTGGAAAGAAAGCGCGCGGTCAGCGTGAGGGCAGCCAGCAGAAGCAGAGTGTTGCCGAGATGGATCGCGAGCAGAACGATGCGCCCAGTGGACTGGTTGCCGGTGACGTAGTTCAGCTTGACCAGAAGCGCGCCGAGAAATGCCTCGTTGAGCAGGAGGAGGGTCGAGACGACGGCGAGCGCGCGCGCGGCCTGATGTTTGACGGTGGCGCGAAAGGTCCAGACCAGAAGCGCGAGAACGAGGAGGGTCGAGCCGCCGACCATCGTCCTGTGGGTGAACTCGATGATGGTATGGAAGCCGGGCGAGACGGGGACGATCTGTCCGTTGCACAGTGGCCAGCGGTTGCCGCAGCCCGCTCCCGATCCGCTGGCGCGCACCAGCGCTCCCCACACGATGACCAGGATGTTGTAGAAGACGACAAACCAGGCGAAGCGTGCAATGGGCCGGTTGTTGGGTGGGGCCGGATTAACGAAGGCTGTGGACATGGGTCGATTCCATGTTGCGATGACGGCGTGGCGAGGAAGACTTGAAGCGCACGGCTTCGTCCGGCTCAGAGGTCGGCCGGTGTGATCAGCAGTGCAGTGCTGCTTCCATTTTCCTGGGTGGCGAGCACGCGCACGCGATTCCCCTTGTTCAGATCGAACTTGTAATTTGTCGCCACACCGTTCTCCGCGTCGGCCACCGTCTTGGGGTCGAGGTGGTAGGACTCCTCGCCGCCCGTGCTGTTCTTGATGGTGAGCAGATGCTCGTGCTTGTCCAATTTGACGACGGTCCCGGTGCTCTTTATGAGCGGGACGGTGCCGAGGTCGCGCAATGCGACGAGGGTACGCACTACATCTCCTCCGCCAATGTAGTAGGCGATGACGTGGGTCTGCATGGTGGTGAACTTGTCCGCGGTGGTTGCATCGGCGCTGACACCCTTGTCGAAGTAGATGTCACCATCGGACTTCTTCAACCATTGGAAGTGCCCCGATGAGCCATCGTCGGTGTCAAGTTCCGTCATTTGAATCCTGGGATGGATCGTGGTGACCGTTCCCGACACGGCGTGTACCCTCGCTTGCGCAATGGCGATCGAACTGGCCAGGGAAAAACAAGTTGCGAATACAACAGCTCTCGACAGCAGTTTCATAATGGAATTGCACTCCTTCTGTCCTGTGTTGCAGATCGTCCGGCCGGCCCGATTCAGGGCCAAGCCGCGAAACCAATTCTATCTTCGCACGCCCGGATTCGAGGGAGTGGCGGCAGAATGCTGCCGCATCAGCCGGCTGCGAGCTCCTTGGCGCGCTCGGTGGCACGTTTGACGGCCTTGATGAGAGTGGCGCGCAGTCCGCCCTCTTCCAGCGCAAGGATTCCGTCAACGGTGGTTCCAGCGGGGGTGGTTACGGCGTCCTTGAGCAGGGCTGGGTGGTAACCGGTTTCGAGCACCATGCGGGCGGAGCCGTAGGCGGTCTGCGCGGCGAGCATGGTGGCCACGTCGCGCGGCAGGCCGACGTTGACGCCAGCCTCGGCCAGCGCCTCGATGATGATGTAGAGGAAGGCGGGGCCGGATCCGGAGAGGCCGGTGACCGCGTCCATGTGCTTCTCCTCGACCACGACGGTGCGTCCCACGGTCGAGAAGATGCGCTGTGCGAGGGCAATCTGCTCGGCGGTGACAAAGCGGCCGGAGCAGAGCGCGGTGGCGCCGGCCGAGAGCAGCGCGGGCGTGTTGGGCATGGCGCGGATGACGGCCAGATCGCAGCCGGCGGCGTCCTCGATGGCGCGCGTCTTGACCGAGGCGGCGAAGGAAAGCAACAACTTGGAGGGAGCGAGCGCGGGAAGAATCTCCGCGATGACGGCGGGAACCTGAATTGGCTTTACGCCGAGCAGAATGACGTCTGCCTGGCGGGCGGCGGCGAGGTTGTTGGTGCCGACATCGATGCCGAACTGTGCCGAGAGCGCCAAGGCGCGGTCGGGATGCTGGACGGTCGCGACCAATTGATCGGGCAGCAGGAGATTGTTCTTGAGGAAGGCCTGCAACAGAATGCCGCCCATCTTGCCCGCGCCCAGGATGGCGACGCGCAGGTTGGGTAGTACAGACGCAGGAACTGGAAGTTCGTAGGTGTCAGCGCTCATTTAATCAGGCTACCAGAGTCGGCATAGCGGGCGGAGAGGGAAATGATGACCACTCGGATACTGAACGAAGATGCGAAAATAGCCGAGCTTGAGTAGCGGTAAAATTGCATGGGAAAGCACTATTGCGCATGTTTATGGATTTCAACCGCCGCGCATGAGGCATAGGACTCTGCTGTACATGGTTTCGGCAGACTCCATGGAGGTTTGCAATGCTGAAGCTGCTATTTGTTCTTCCACCGCTGCTGTTTCTTGCACTCTTGACGCAGGACCCGGCTGCGCCTGCTGCCCCGGCTGCACCTGCCGCACCTGCCGCACAGACGGCGCCTGCGGACCAGGCTACACCTGCGGCCCCGGCTGCACCTGCGGACCAGGCTACACCTGCGGACCAGGCTACACCTGCGGCCCCGGCTGCGCCTGCCGATCAGACGGCACCTGCTTCCGCAGCGGTGCCTCAGAACAATCCCGTGAAGCCCACGGCTGAATCGCAGGCCCGCGCTAAAAACACATATAGTATCGATTGCGCCATGTGCCATGGGGAGAACGGCAACGGCAAAGGAGATCTTGTCGGCGATATGAAATTGAGCCTCAAGGACCTGCGCGATCCGGAGACACTGAAAGACATGTCGGACGGAGAACTCTACACGCTGATCCACAACGGCAAGGGCAAGATGCCCGCCGAAGGCGACCGCGTCAAACCGGACGACGTATGGAACCTGGTGATCCTGGTGCGCTCCTTCACCAAGAAATAGGGCCACGCTGGGGCTGAACGCACACTTATCCCATAGGTTGACTCCCGCTCATCGCATGTGACCGCGATAAAAAGCACACCCGGCGTCTAGGGCGTTGCCTTCTGCGCGGCGATCCATGCGTCGACTTGTTTATCGAGGACGTCCAGCGGCAGCGCGCCGGAGGTTAGCACTACGTCGTGGAAGGTCTTGAGGTCGAACCTTGGGCCGAGGGCGGATTTGGCGCGGTCGCGCAACTCCAGAATCTTGAGCTGGCCCATCTTGTAGCCGAGCGCCTGTCCGGGCCACGCAATGTAGCGGTCCACCTCGGACTGGATGTTGGTCTCGTCCAGGCCGGAGTGGTCGTGGAAGTAGTCCACCATCTGCTGGCGGGTCCAGTGTTGCGAGTGGACGCCGGTGTCGACGACGAGACGAATCGCGCGCCACATGTCGGCTTCCAGGCGGCCGTAGTCGGAGTAGGGGTCCTGATAGAAGCCGATCTCCTTGCCCAGACGCTCGCTGTAGAGCGCCCAGCCCTCGGTGTAGGCGGTGTAGTAGGACTGCTGTCGGAAGGCGGGCAGGCCGGGCAACTCTTGCTGGATGGAGATTTGCAGGTGGTGGCCGGGGATGCCCTCGTGGTAGGCGACGGCCTCGACGCCGGCCAGCGAGCGGTCGGCGAAGTGGTAGGTGTTGATGTCGACCTGGCCGGGACGCTTGCCATCGGGCGTGCCCTGGTCGTAGAAGGCGGCGGCCTGATTGGGAGCCATGTAGTCAGGTATGGCGACGACTTCGAGCTTCGCCTTGGGCAGCGTGCCGAATAGCTCCGGCAGGCGCGGCTGCATCTGCGCGATGTAGTGACGATAGGCGTCGAGCAGAGCGCCGGCTGAGGCGGGGTGGAGCTTGGGGTTGGCCTTGAGGGCTGCGTTGAAGGACTTTTGATCGGCGAAGCCCAGCTTGTGCACGATGGCTAACATATCAGCCTGATCGCGCGCGACCTCGTCGAGGCCGATCTGGTGGATCTCCGCGGCGGACTTATTCAGCGTAGTGCTCTGGCGGATGCGGAAGGCGTAATAGGCGTCGCCGTCGGGCAGGGCCGAGATGCCGGGATCGGTGCGGCAGTTGGGGATGTAGGCGACGGCGAGGAACTTGGCGAAGCGCTGGTAGGAGGGAAGGACCTGTGTGGCGATGGCTTCGAGGAGATCCTCGGCGATGCGCTTGCGGTCGGCGGGGCTGATGGATGCGGGAAACGATTTGAGCGGGAGTGCGAAGGGGCTGTCGGCGGGCTTCTGGGCGGCAATCTCCTGGGTCTCGGCGAGGGCCTTCTGCATGAGGAATTGAGGCGGCGTGCGGTGGTCGTCCAGGCCGGACTGCAGGTTGGTCATGATCTGCGAGAAGGCGAGCGGAACTTTGTTGAGGCGGGCAATGTAGTGGTCGTAGTCGGCGGCATTGTCGAAGGAGGTGTGCGATGCGAGCTGGGGCAGGTCGAGCTGCAGTCCCTCGTACTGGCTGACGGGCATCTCCCACTCCTTGAAGGGCGCGGCCTCCTGGTCGTCGCTGAGGGAGCGGAGCATGAGTTCGGCGGAGAGCTGCTCCTGGTGCGAGAGGCCGGTGGTGTCGATAGCGGAGAGGCGCTCGATGAAGGCGCGGCCGCGTGCCAGCGAGTCGTTGTAGGCGCGGGGCGAGTAGTCGGTGAGCTGGTCGTCGTAGCGTTTGTCGCCGAGGTAGGTGGCGTACTCCGGCTCGTGGCGGAGCTTGTCCTGCCAGATCTCGTCGAAGAGACGGGAGAACTGGCGCGAACGGGCGGCGATGTCTTGCGTGAGGTTCTGCGCAGGGACGGCCGCGGGGGTGGGTGGGGGAGCGGCGCGGAGCTGGGCGTGAAGCTGCGGAGTTGAACCAGATGCGCAGAGCAGAAGGACGATGGAGAGCTTCATCATAAGACTTCGATACCTCGGGCGAAAGTGTGCCTCTATCGAGTGTATCGAGGTTGGGGAAAAGATACTTTGCGTCGAGTACCCGAGGGCGTGTCCCCATGGCGCGAATATGAGTTACCAGCCGAAGTGATGCTTCGCCCAGAGTGCGATCATGCCCCAAACTGCCACGCATATTCCGCCAAAAATCCACTTGAGCGTATTGAACGTAGCTTTGGCTGCTGAGAGGTCACTGGAAATTGAATCGAGCTTTCTCGATGCGGTTTCCGCGTGGCCTTCCAAATATGTAATGGATGCTTCCGTTCTGCTGACACGCTGCAAAATGTCATACATCCGATCTGAAGACGCAGTACTCCCCGATGTGACCGCTATGGCGTCAGCAGAAGTCGTATCGGATTTAGACTGGCGCGGCTGTACCAAGTTCCGCCCCTTGTTTGGTAGAAATCCACTCCCATACGGAAGCGGCGTTGCGACCAAAATAGTTCTCCGCTCGGAGCACGATGCCGTTACTAATGGGGCTGCTATTCGTCAATCCGATGCGATCCGAGATCTCTTTGGTCGTGGTTGCAGCCGGGGCGATCAAAAGCCACTGCCCTTCTGCTACCTTGAGGTACAGCCATGGCGCGATGCTCTGTAGCTGTTTTTCAACGGCTAAGGGATCGGAAACCGCCAATACCGCAAAAAGTGTGTTCGCAATTGCCATCGGGATAATACTATCTCCAATACTGTGGTCATGCGCAAGCGCTCAACCCTATATATATACCTTTTTTGGTACTCCACGATCAACGCCGGATCAATTTTTTGCTCTGTTCTACTTGGTGAGGGATTGGGTGGAGACGGAGCCTGCGTCCAACATGCGGTAGAGAGTGGAGCGGCTGATGCCGAGCAGCTCGGCGGCGCGCAGCTTGTTTCCGCCGCAGCGGGTGAGGACGTCGAGGACGTGCTGCTGGATGACGTCGTGCAGGCGCTCGATGTGGATGACGGGCTGGCGGACGGGGCTGGCGGAGGCTGGTTCGACCAGCGCGAGCAGGTGGCGCGGCTCAACGACGGCTCCCTCGGCGAGAGCGGCTGCCTGGGCGATAACGCGCTCCAGTTCGCGGAGATTGTTTGGCCAGAGGCGCTCCTGGAGCTGGGCCAGGGTGGATTTGGCCAGCAGCTTTGGGACCTGCCCAGTCTCGCCGGCAATCCTGCGCAGCAGCCACGCGGCGAGGATGGGAATGTCCTCGATGCGCTGGCGCAGCGGCGGGACCAGGATTTCAACCGCGGAGAGGCGGGCGTATAAGTCCTGACGGAACTGGCCAATGGAGGCCAGAACGCGAAGATCGCGATCGGTTGAGGCGAGAATCCTAGTGTTAACCCGTTCCGGTTCGGTGCGGCGAAAGTCGTTGCGGCTGGCCGGCGGAGCGACGCTGCGACGCTCCTCGCAGGCGCGGATGAAACGGAAGAGGGCGGCCTGTAGGGTGAAGGGAAGCTCGCCGACGCTGTCCAGGTAGAGGGTGCCACCGTTGGCGGATGCGAGCAGGGAAGCGACGGATGGCGAGGATGAGGCGCGAGAGAGATCGCCTTTGGCGATGGATTCGGCGAGCGCACTGGCGTTGGCGACGATGAAGGGGCCGTTTGCACCAGTCGAGAGGTCGTGGATGGCGCGCGCGACAAGCTGCTTGCCAGAGCCGGTCTCGCCGCGGACCAGCGCGGTGCGGAAGTACGGAGCGATGCGCTGGATCTGCGAGCGCAGGCGGCGGATGGCCACGCTGTCGCCCGACAGAACCGGGTTGCGCTGAATGCCGCGCGCGGGGGAGGCAAGCGCAGAGCCTGTTGCGTCCTGATTCCGCGACTCGGAGATCGGTTGCAGCAATGGACCTGCGGAGATGAAGTGGCTGCTCGACATTGTCTTACATACCTCATCGGCGCAAAGCGCTATTGAGATGAGTGGGAGGAAGGAAAAGGAGGGGAAACAAAGTGGAGGTTAATGCGGGTCTGCGGTTAGAGATTTTTAACCGGGCACAGTTCTTCTGGCGGCGATCAATCGACCGCAGAAGACGGTTCTTCCGCCTGGTGCGGTGGATTCTCTGTGCGCGGGGCTACGCGGCTGCGGTGGCGCAGTAGGCGTCGAAGGCGCGGGTGAGTTCCTCGGCGATGGCGGGCGCGGTGGAGGTTTCGATAGCCGAGCGTTGCATCAGGTAGACGAGCTGGCCGTCGCGCAGGATGGCGATGGCGGGAGAGCTGGGAGGATTGCCGGCAAAGTAGTCGCGGGCGCGCTCCGTGGCTTCCGAGTCCTGCCCGGCGAAGACGGTGACGGCCTGGTCTGGCTTGGTTGCATGTTGCAGGGCCAGACGCACGGCGGGACGCATCTTGCCGGCGGCGCATCCGCAGATGGAGTTGACCACCAGCAGGGTGGTTCCAGGCTGGGCCAGCGCGGCGTCCACATCGACGGCGGTGCGGGCCTCCTTGACGCCGGCGCGGGAGAGCTCTTCGCGCATTGGAATCAGCATAATCTCTGGGTACATGGAAAACCTCCTTGGAATATTGCCTCTTCGTGCGCTGCCCGAACCAGCGATTTGATGTCCCGGGGGGAGTGCCGGATGCAGTACTTTTTGCAATTGGCTGGATGCAATCGGCGAGTTGCTCTACTCTGGTGGCGTGACGATTCTGGAAAATGTTGCGCTGGCGCAGTACACCACGCTGGGCGTGGGTGGGCCGGCGCGCTGGTTTGTCGAGACGGGCGACGAGGAGGAGATGCTTGCCGCGGTGCGCTTTGCGCGGGCGCGGGGTGTGCAGTGCTTCGTCCTGGGCGGCGGCAGCAACCTGCTGGTGAGCGACGAGGGATTCAATGGAGTCGTCCTGCGCATCGCCAATGACACGCTGGCCGTACACGCGCTCAAGGATTCCGCAGCGGTTCTTGTGGAAGCCGACGCCGGAGTCGAGTGGGACGCCGTGGTTCGCGCCGCAGTCGAGAAGAACGCCGCCGGCATCGAGTGCCTCGCAGGAATTCCGGGCAGCGTCGGAGGAACGCCCGTCCAGAACGTCGGCGCATACGGGCAGGAGGTTGCAAGCGCAATCTACCAGGTACACGCCATCGATCTTGAGGCGGAGCGGAGGGTGCATTTCTCTCAGGAGGAATGCGGCTTCGCCTACCGCGGAAGTATCTTCAATACGGCCCGCAAGGGTCGCTACGTCATCACGCACGTGCAGTATCACCTGAACCTCAACCAGCGGCCTCACATCGAGTATCGCGATGTGAAGACAACCTTCGAGCAGCACGGAGTTGCGCGGCCAACGCTTGCCCAGACGGCGGCGGCGGTGCGGGAGATTCGCGCGCGCAAGGGAATGCTGCTGGTTGCAGACGACGCGGACTCGCGCAGCGCGGGATCGTTCTTCAAGAACCCGGTGGTCGCGGTCGATGAGGTCGCACGGCTGGCCTCCATTGCGGGCTGCCGGTCGGCGGATGTGCCGCAGTTTCCGGCTGGCTGTGGGTATGAGCCGGAGGATTGCATGGTGAAGCTGTCGGCGGCGTGGCTGATCGAGCAGGCGGGGTTCAGCAAGGGATTTGCGATGGGCCGCGCGGGGCTGTCAACGAAGCATGTGCTGGCGATTGTGAACCGCGGAGGAGCAACGGCGGCGGAGATCGTCGCGCTGCGGGACGCGGTGATCGAAGGCGTGCGTGCGCGGACGGCGATCCGGCTGGAACAGGAGCCCGTGCTGCTGGGCTTTGCCGCGGCGCGCTAGCCCGGTTGTTGCATACAGGGGGTGGTGGACAGGGCATGGGATGCGAGTCGCGCGGCGGTTCGTTGGGAAGATTCGATCTCATGCGATAGGCTAAAGAGAAGACCAATGAGCGTGACCCATCAACTACGATGTACGACCTGCGGCGCAAGAATCGCAGGAGAGGCGGTCCGCAGCGATTTTCGCTGCCCGGATTGCAAGGGACTGTATGAGGTGATCTACCCCTGGAGCCAGGGAGCGGGGCCGTGGAATGCCGGCTCTCCCGCAAATCTCTCTTCTAACCCAACTTCTGAGGTGCGGCTGCCCAACCCCGGCGGGATGCGCCATCTGTGGCAGGAGCGCAAGACCTCAACCATGCCGGTCGACCAGAGCGGGGTTTGGCGCTTCCGCGAGATGCTTCCGTTCATGCGCGACGTGGAGCGCGTAGTGACGCTGCGCGAGGGCAATACTCCGCTCTACGAGATGCCGCGGTGCGCGGAACTGGCAGGCGTCGACTGGCTGTTGGCCAAGCACCAGGGAATGAATCCCACCGGCTCGTTCAAGGACACGGGAATGACGGCTGCGCTGTCGGTTGCCGTGGAGCGCGGCTTCCAGTGGGTGGCCTGCGCGTCGACCGGCAACACTTCGGCGGCGATGGCGGCCTATGCGGCGCGCGCCGGGCTGCGCTGCATTGTGTTTATTCCCGAGGGAAAGATTGCGTGGGGCAAGCTGTCGCAGTCGATGGACTATGGCGCGCTGACGGTGCAGTTGAAGACCGACTTCGATGGATGCCTCAAGCTGCTGACGAAGCTCGTCCAGCAGTTCCCCATCTACCTGTTGAACTCGGTGAACCCGTACCGGCTGGAGGGTCAGAAGACCCCGGCGATGGAGATTGTCGAGCAGATGGAGTGGCAGGTGCCGGAGCATCTGGTTGTGCCGGGCGGGAACCTGGGCAACTCGTCGGCGCTGGGCAAGGGATTTCTGGAGATGAAGCACCTGGGGCTGATTTCGAGGGTGCCCAAGATCAGCGTGATCCAGGCACAGGGTGCGAACCCGCTCTACCGCTGGTTCGGCGACGAGAACCGCGAGATGAAACCGGTGAAGGCGGAGACGCGCGCCACCGCGATCCGCATCGGCAATCCCGCGAGCTGGAGGAAAGCATCGCGCGTGATCGAAGAGACCGGCGGATGGTGCGAAGAGGTCACGGAGCAGGAGATTGCGCTGGCCAAGGCGGAGATCGGGGCCGAGGGCGTGGGCTGCGAACCGGCGTCGGCGGTGACGCTGGCCGGGCTGAAGAAGCTGGTGGCGGCGGGACGCGTGACGCGCGAGCAGCGCGTGGTGCTGGTGCTGACCGGTCACACGCTGAAGGACCCGCAGTACACCATCGACTACCACAAGGGCGAGCTGTTGACGGCGGCGGAGATTGCGAGCGAAACCGAAGCAGAGCGTGCGAGTCATGCGGCGCTGCGCAAGCCTCCGCTGGTGCTGGAGGCGGATGAGGCAGTGGTGCTGAAGGCGCTCGAAGAGCGCATGGCGAAGGCGAATGCGGCGGGGACACAGACGACGCCCGGAACTTCAAAATGAGCGAGAACGAGGGGCGGAACTTGGGCCGGATTTCAAGTGACAATCAAGGCGCGATCCGGTTGCGGCTGCCCGCCACCAGCGCGAACCTGGGGCCGGGCTTCGATGCGGTTGGCGTGGCGTTGACGCTCGCGCTGACCATCGAGGCGCAGGTGTTGCGGACAGCGGGCGGGGCGGAAGAGACCGGCCCTGAGCTGACGATTGCGGCAACAGGGCGCGACGCGGATCGCTGCGGACACACACAGAACAACATGATCTTCGAGACCTATCGCGAGGTGCTGACGGATGCTGGCCGCGCGCTGGTTCCGCTCGATCTGCGGATTCACAACGAGATTCCACTTGGCATGGGATGCGGGTCGAGCGCGGCGGCGAGGCTTGGCGGAGTGATGCTGGCCAACCACTTTGGCGGGTTGGGCTGGAACCAACGCGCCTGCATCGAGGAAGCTACGCGGCGGGAGGGCCATCCCGACAATGTAGCGGCATGCGCGCTGGGTTATGTCACGGTGTCGGTGGTTAGCGATGGCTCGGTGCATTCCGCCGTCTGCGGGCAGCAGTTGGCCTGGAAGCTGTTGCTGGCGTTTCCGCCGGTTAGTCTGGCAACCGAGAAGGCACGGGCGATGCTGCCCGCCGAGTATAGCCGGGTGGATGCCGTGGCCAACGTGCAGCGGGCCGCTCTGTTGGTGGCGGCGTTTGCACTGGGACGGGGCGATCTGCTGCGGGTTGCGATGCAGGACCGGATGCACCAGCCGTACCGCATGGAGGCCTGCCCGCTGCTAGACCGGCTGCTGCCGCTGGCGGGCGGCCCAGGCGTGCTGGGCGTGGCGCTGAGCGGCGCCGGGCCGGGCGTTCTGCTGGTGGTCGAAGCAGATGTCGCGCCCGCGGAGATTGCAGCAAGGATTCGACAGGCGACCGGCGACCCGGCGCTGGAGATTATTGAGACCTGCATCGGCCCGGGCGCGACCGAGGAGTCGATCTAAATGGAGGATGACGGCTTCGGATGACCACTGAGCGATTTGAACCTTGCACAGCGTTTGCGCATCTATTATGAAGGCAGATTTTTACCGCGCATTTATGATGAAGATGGATTGAATCTCAAGTTAGAGGAAAGACGCCACCTCGCCCGTTGGGACGAGTAGCGGGAGGAGTAGCTGATGGCAGGAGAGTTTGTGACGGCGGTAAGCGACGCGGAGTTTGAAAAGGAAGTGCTGCAATCGGGGCAGCCCGTGCTGGTGGACTTCTGGGCCGCCTGGTGTGGGCCGTGCCGCGCGCTGGCGCCGATTGTCGACGAGATTGCATCGTTCTATAACGGCAAGTTGAAGGTGATGAAGATGGATGTGGACGCAAACACAGCCACGCCGCAGCGCTACGGCATTCGCGGCATCCCCGCGCTGCTGCTCTTCAAGGGGGGCAAGGTTTCCGAGCAGATCGTGGGTTTTGTTCCCAAGGACACGATCGACAGGTCGATTGTGAAATTGCTGGCGTAATTTTTCGTTTGCACCTTCGTCGGCGATTCTGTTTGCGGTTTCGTGTGTGTTTTATCTGTGGAGAAATGCCCGGCAGCCTTTGCGCTTTCGGGCATTTCCATTGTGAGGGCAGCGATTCATCGCACGCGGAGTGCTAGACTCAGCACGGAATGATGGAATGGATCTTCTTTCGCGCGGTGATGGTGGCCTTCTTCATTTTGGCCAACAGCTTCTTCGTGGCCGCGGAGTTCGCGCTCATCAGCGTGCGCGAGACGCGCATGGAGCAACTGCTCGCCCTGGGCCGGCCCGGCGCGCATACCGCGCTGCATCTGAAGCGCAACCTCGACGATTTTCTGCCCGCGGTGCAGTTTGGCGTTACGCTGGCTTCGCTTGCTCTGGGATGGATCGGCGAGCCTGCCGTGGCGGCGATGCTGCTGGATGCGGCCCGGCACTGGCTCGCCGTACTGCCGCCGCACGCGGTGATCTACGCGCATACGGTTGCTATTGCCATTGCGTTCGCGACGATCACTTACTTCGAGGTTCTGCTTGGCGAGCTGGTGCCGAAGTCGCTGGCGCTGCAACGGGCCGAGCGGATCGCGCTGGCAGTCTCCGGGCCGATGGACGTCTTCATCCGAATGACGCGGCCGGCGGTGCGGCTGATGAACCACTCCGCGGCATTGGTGCTGCGTTTGTTCAGCGCGCCGCTGCACGGCGAGGGGAAGGTGCATTCGCCCGAGGAGTTGAAGATGATTGCCACGGCCACGCGGCGCATGGGGCTGCTTCCCGTGTTCCAGGAGCAGATCATCCATCGCGCCATCGAGCTGAACCACGTTACGGTGCGCGAGATCATGACCCCGCGCGGAAAGATTTTTTCTCTACCTGCGGACACGCCCATCGAACGGGCAAGCGCGCGCATTGTGGAGGAGCAGCACTCGCGCATTCCGGTGTACGAGGGGAAGAGTGACACGGCTGCGGGAATCATGGCGGACCCCGACCGTATTATCGGCGTGGTCTATTCCAAGGACATCTCGCGGCTGATGCACTTTCGCGCGGTGGCGCTGGGGCTTGGCGGCGCGGTGGACGCCGGGTTGACGCTGCGCCAGGTGATGCGCGATGTCTTTGTGGTGCCAGAGACCAAGCTGGCGGTGGAGTTGCTGCAAGAGTTTCAGGACCGGCGGCGGCAGATCGCGGTGGTCGTCGACGAGTTCGGCTCAACCGTGGGAATTGTCACGGCGGAGGACGTGCTGGAGCAGGTGGTCGGCGAGATGGAAGACGAGTTCGACATTGCCTCGCGTACGGCCGACTTCAACGCGGCGGGCGTGATGTCTCTGGACGGCAGCACCACACTGCGCGACCTGGGAACGCAACTACACTGGACGTTCCCCCGCGAGGCCGGAGTGGAGACGCTGGCGGGATTTCTGCTAACGCAGCTAGGCCACCTGCCGGACGCAGGCGAGAGCGTGGAGTATAAAGGACGCCGCTTGGTCGTTGCCGAGATGGCCGGCCGCCGCATCAGCCGGGTGCGCGTGGAGACCATCGCCGCCAACGTGCAAGATCACCTCCAGTTGTAAACTTATCCCTTACCCCTGACCTCCGATCCCTTGACCTCCATCGCCAAACCCGTTCGCCGCATTCTGGTCACGCTGCCTGTTTTGTGGGTGGTTGTCTCGGTGGTTTTTCTGCTGATCCATCTTGTGCCGGGCGATCCCATCGTGCAGATGCTGGGCGAGGGCGCCACCGCCTCCGACGTTTCCGTCCTGCGCCATGCGTACGGGCTGGATGCACCGCTGGGGACGCAGTATCTGCGCTACTGGCACGGCGTGCTGCACGCGAATCTTGGCGAGTCATTGCGGCTGCACGATTCAGTGATGCATCTGGTGGCGCAGCGCTATCCCTACACGCTTGCGCTGACGCTGGCTGCGTTGCTGATCGGAATTGCGGTCTCGGTTCCGGCGGGTGTCTTCTCCGCGCTGCATCGCGGGCATTGGCCAGACCGCGTGCTCGGCGTGATGAGCCTGGGCGGATTGTCGTTTCCGAACTTCGCGCTGGGGCCCATCCTGATCCTGATCTTCTCGATCCAACTGGGGTGGCTGCCGGTCTCTGGCGCGGGGACGGGACGAATCTTTGGGCCGCGCTTCTGGCTCTACCTGGTGCTTCCCGCCATCACGCTGGGCAGCGGACTGGCCGGAGTGCTGACCCGCATGGTGCGCACCGCGATGCTCGAGGAACTGGGGCAGGACTACATCCGCACGGCGCGCGCCAAGGGCCTCAGCGAGCGCACGGTGGTTTACCACCACGCGCTGGGCAATGCGCTGATCCCGGTGCTGACGGTGGTGGGATTGCAGTTCGGCAGCCTGCTGGCCGGGGCCATTGTCACCGAGACGGTCTTCAGTTGGCCGGGCATCGGGCGGTTGACGCTCTCGGCCATCTCCAACCGCGATTATGCCCTGGTGCAGGGATGCATTCTGGCCGTCGGTCTGACGTATGTCGCGGTCAACTTGCTGACCGACGTGGCCTACACCTTTGCCAACCCGCGCATGAGGGGATGATTTTTTTAGAAGAAGATCAATTCAGGGACCGGGAGTTTGTTTTATGAAGCACCGTCAACTCGCGATATTGTTTGCCATCTTCTTCGCCTGCGCCACCCTCCGCGCACAGACTGTCCCCGATGCGTCAACGCCTGCCGCGCACTCGCAGGCCACTCCGGCAACGGCGGCTTCGCCCGCGCAACGTATCTTTCACGATCCGACTTATAAGATTTCGTTCGACTATCCGGCGGAATGGAACTTCACGCGGCGCGACCACGAGATCAGCACCTTTCGCCTGGACGCGCGGACGGCGGCGCGGACGACGCTGCTGCGCGCGGTGGTCAGCATTCCGGAGAACCCGTTTCCCGATTCGACCTTCAGCGGCGCGTACCTCTACTTCAGTGTGACGCCGCACTTTAACGATGCGGCGTGCGCCAGGCAGGCAGCGCCCGCGGCGGGAATAGCGCCCGCGGCGGGAGGAATGCCCGCGACGGATCAAACGCCGGCGGTGCAGGGAAGGCGCGGCGCGGTGAGCGAGATCGCGGGGATCAGCTTCGCGCACGGCCACGACGAGCAGAGGGCGATCTGCATTACCCAGCGCGACGAGGTCTACACCACGCTGCGGCGCGGCGCGTGTTACCGCTTCGACCTGACCATCAACAACTTCTGCGGCGGCGAAGTCTCCGGCGTCCGCGACATCACTCCGAGAGAACTCGACGCGGTGCGCAGCCGCCTCGAAGCCATCCTCGCCACCGTTCGCTTCGACGCGAAGTAGACCGCTGGCGAGTGTGATTTGTGTTTCAGTTGCGAGTTATGAACGGTGAGCGGGAACCCACATTTCAGAGTCGAGATCTGGGGCACCAGCGGTATGATGCGAGCAGCGTTTTGCAAGAGGAGGTTTTTATGCCACGGATTTCGAGGTTGAAGCGCGATGAGGTTGGTCCCGCGTCGGTGACCATCTACGACCGTACGCTGCGCGACCGAGGCAATGTGCCCAATATGTTTCGCACCATGGCGCACCGGCCGGAGATCTTCGAGACGATCATCGCGCACATGGACGCGGTACTGAACACCGGAACGCTGAGCAAGGCCCTGAAGGAGTTGGTGATTGTGCGCACGTCGCAGGTCAATCGCACGCCGTACTGCCTGGCCTCGCATACGGCGATCTGCAAGAGGCTGGGATGGAGCGACGCGCAGTTGCAGGCGCTATATGACGCGGACGAGAGCGGAGAGTTCGACGAGCGGGAGCTGGTGGCGATCCACTTGGCCGAGGCGATGACGCGCGACCCGCACAACTTCAGCGACGCGCAGTTTGACCGCCTGCGCAGCTTCTATTCGGAGGGCGAAGTAGTGGAGTTGATGGCGGCCATCGGGTTGTTCAACTACTTCAATCGCTTCAACGACCTGTTGCAGATGGAGCCGACCCAGCCCGCGTCTGCGGAAGAGATGGCCGAGGCAGGCGTGGTTCCAGCTGCGGGCTAGATTGCGCTACGGGTAGAGTTTTGCCGGACGTATCTCCGGGGCCGGTTCGCCGGCGGCAACGAGCAATTTTTTCAGCTTGTCGCGCAGTTCGTCGGCCTGTTTGCGAAACTCCTTGCGGCCTGCGAGATTCACCTGTTCGTACGGGTCGTTGCGCTGGTCGTACATCTGGTACTCCTGGTAGACGGGCGCTGCCTGCTGGTTGGTCGAACCGGTGATCTCCGCGACGCAGTAGGTCCAGTCGCGAGTGCGTATGGCGCGGCCCGTCATCGACTCGCTGATCTGGATGAGTTGTTCTTCGGGCCACGCGGCGCGCGCCCGCTCGTCGCGTATCAGAGGCATCAGGCTGGTCCCCTTCATCGTCGGCGGTACGGCGACACCGGCAGCGTCGAGCAGCGTGGGCGCGATGTCGATGATGCCCACCATCTGCTCGATTCGCTCTGCGCGCTCGAAGCCGGGGCCGTGCATCAGCAGCGGAATACGCGTCGACGCGTTGTGTGCGCTGCGTTTGTACTCCTGGTTGCGGGTCATGAAGTGGCATCCGTGGTCGCTGAGGAAGACGAAGATGGTGTTGCCGGCCAGCTTCTCTTCTTCGAGGATGCGCCGGACGCGGCCTACCGAGAGGTCGATCGCCTCGCATGCGCCATAGTAGTCGGGCAACTGCTGCTGCCAGTTGCCGGGCAGGTTGCGCAGGTCGGGCGGGACGTACGAGTTCTGGAACCGCTCGGCCGAACCCTTGGGCCCGACGATGCGGCTCTCCCAGTCGTTCTGCTGGTGCGGCTCCAGTTGCGAGATGAAGAGGAAGAACGGCTTATCGTGCTTCTGGCGCAGAAACCGCTCGGCGCGATCGGTAATGAAGTCCACGCGGTACTCGTCCTTGAAGCCGATCTCCTTGCCGTCGCCGTCGTAGATCGAGCCCTCGTACGGGTGCGAGGTGTGTTCGAGCGCGTTCGCACCCTCCCACAGATCGTCGAATCCGCCGCGCAGCTCCGGCTTGACGAATCCCGGCTCGCTGCCCGCCAGGTGCCACTTGCCGATCAGGTTGGCGCTGTATCCGGCCTTGCGCAGCTCACTGGCCAGCGTGGGCAGCGACTGGCTCATGGGCAGGCCGTTGTGCCAGACGCCAGTCTCCGTGGCGTAGCGGCCGGTCAACATCATCGACCGCGCAGGCGCGCAGACAGGCTGGTTGGTGACGGCGTGGCAGAAGTTCTTGCCGGAGGACGCAAGCTCGTCCAGATTCGTCGTTCGCGTGGAGCCGTTCAGTCCGTTTGCGCCGAGAAAGTCCCAGCGAAACTGGTCGGACATATACAGAACAATGTTTGGCTTTGCCGTTGTGGCCTTTGCCGGTGCGCTCGCGGGTGCGGTCTCGCCAAGCGCCTTGCCCAGCCCCAAAGCGGTTCCCGCCGCAACGCTGGAGAGCAGGAACCGCCGCCTGTCTACGCTATTTTTTCCTTCTCGCTGGCTCACGCAATCTCTCCCATATTATTCACACAATCTCCCGCTGGAGCCAAGCTGGCGGTGCGCAGCACGCAGACGCGCCCTCGCTTAAGGGTACAACAGAACGGCGATGTTGTACGAGGTGAAGGGCGCACTCGAGCTGCCGGTACAGGCTCCGACGGCGGCCTGGTGGTAGCGGCCCGAGGCGACGCGGGTTTTGATCTCGCCGGGCAGTTGGGTGAGGCTGCTGGAGGTGAAGCGCATGACGTACGTGGGCTTGCGCGAACCGGCGAAGCCTGTGGACTTGGCGCAGGTCAGGCGCGCTGCGGAGGTGTCGTCGGAAGCGGTTGCCAGCGCGATTTGTCCCAATTGTGCGATGAGGGCACGGATGGCGAACTCCTGCTCTTCGAGACTGGCGGAGGGGACGATCCGTGCGAAGTCCTCGACGGCGTAGAGCTCGCCGTTGCGGACGATGACGCGGATGCCTACGGCGTCGACCGCAGGGTCAAGCAGATTGGCGCGGTGTCCTGGCGAGTGCATCCACATGTCGTGGATCTGCACCGCGCTTGGCGCCTCGGCGACGTTCTCGCTGATGCGGTTGAAGGCCACGCCCATGCTGGCACCGCGGCTGGCGAGCGCGGCTTCGCCGGGAAACTGATGGGAGATCGATCCGTGCCTGGCCATCGCCTGGGCGTGCTGGGCGGCGGCGCGGGCAAGCTGTGAATCGCGGTGCAGCAGAGGCAGGTTGCGCGCGGCACGCTCCTGGTTGGCGGCGGAGAGCAGGTACTGTTCGGCGACGCTAGTGGACTCCGCTGCGCCGGCCGCCTGCTGCGCACGCGCGCAGGGCAGCAGGCAGATGGCGGTTGCCAGAGCCAGCAGAAGATGCGTCGATTGGCGAAACTGCTTCATGTGTGGAAGAACCCTCCCACTTAGATGCAACCCGAAGCACGGCGAAACGATGCTGTGATGGGAGTGCGCTCAGGCGTCGCGCAAGGCCGGCAGGCGGTTGCGGTAGCGCCACATCAGCGCAACCAGCTTGCGGGCGCTCCAGTATCGCGGGATGTGGCGCTTTGGATTGGAGAGGCAGCGGAAGAGCCAGCAGAGGTAGAGCTTGTCCACCCAGACAGGAATATGAACCTGGTCGCCGCTGAGGAAGGCGATGGCCGCGCCGATGCAATGGATCGCGGGCCGATAGGAGAGGCGCTGCTTGAGGTACAGGCCGAGACGCTCCTGCGAACCGCCGCCGATGGTGAGGATCACATGCCGCGGGCGCAGGCGATCGAGCCGTGCGAGCAAGCCGTCATCGGCGATCTCCTCGCCGTACATGGGAGCAATGTACACGAACTGCGGATCGACCGAGATCCCGTTCTCAGCAAGCCATTTGAGGTTGGTCGCCGCGCTCTTCGGGTTGGCCATGATCCAGAGCGTGTTGCCGGCCTGGCGCACATCGGGCTGCAACAGCAGTTCGCGCAGGTATGTGAGACCGGAGAGCCGATGGAGAGAGTCACGCTCGAGGACGTTCCAGACCATCACCATCAGCGCACTGTCCGTAATTGCTATATCCGCGCCAAGCAGTGCATCCCGGTAGCCCACATCGCGGTCCATGTCCGTGAGCGCGGGAGCAGCCGGCGACACCAGCAGACCACCGCCGCGAATGGCCGCAACTGCATCGATCGCACTTCCTCCGAAGAAGGAGACGCCGAGAATCGTTCGATGAATGTGGTCGATGCCTGTCTCGGAGTGCATCATGCTCAACTGCCTGCTCGTTTCCTGGAGTAGCGGTCTGTCTGGCAACGCTAACGAACATCTCGCTCTCGTCGATCCAGGTGTGTCGGCGGTTTCCACACGACGAATCCGCCATCGGCCTGCGAGACTTTGTGAAATGATTGTAAGGCATGAGCACCACTGCTCCGCCAATTCGGCAACCATCGCGCCTGAGGCGGTTCATTCAGCAGCAGCCGCTGGCGGCGCTGGGCATCGTGCTGCTGGCTGGCTTTGTGGTTTGTGCGGTCTTTGCGCCGTTGCTTGCACCGCAGGATCCGGCGCAGCTCGACCTCGGCGGCCGCCTGCTGGCACCGGGACACGGCCACCTGTTCGGCACCGACGAACTGGGCCGCGACATCCTGTCGCGAACGATCTATGGCGCGCGAATCTCGCTGGAGGTCGCCGTCTCGGTGGTCTCGCTCTCGCTTTCGCTGGGGCTGATCGCGGGCGCGCTGGCCGGCTTTTACGGTGGATGGACAGACACCGTGATCAACGTGTATGGCGTCAATGCATTCATGGCGCTGCCGGGCATTCTGCTTGCGATTGCGTTTGTGGCGTTCCTCGGACCGGGACTGTTCAACTTGATTCTGGCGCTCTCCATCTCCGGCTGGGTGGGCTACGCGAGGCTGGTGCGGGCGCAGGTGATGGCCGTAAAGGAGAAGGAGTTTGTGGAGGCGGCCCGCGCACTTGGCGCCTCCGACCTGCGCGTGCTCGTCCGCCACATTCTACCCAACATCGTGCAGCCGCTGATTGTGCAGGCGGCCATCGGGATGGCCAGCGCTGTGCTGGCCGAGGCCACGCTGAGCTTTCTCGGCCTGGGCGTTCCGCCGCCCACCGCAAGCTGGGGCGTCATGCTCAACGACTCGCGCTCGCACCTCTTCGATTCGCCGCACCTGGTCGTCTTTCCCGCCATCGCGGTGATGCTGGCCGTCCTCTCGTTCAACTTCATCGGCGACGCGCTGCGCGACTTCCTTGACCCGCGAACACGGCTGACGACGGGCCTGTGACGAAGCGCGCTAACAAGCCGCTAACCATCGGCGTCATCTCCGACACTCACGGCCTGCTGCGGCCCGAGGCGATCCACGCGCTGATCGGCGTGGACCACATCCTGCACGCGGGAGATGTGGGCGACCCGCTCATCCTGGACAAGCTGCGCTGGATCGCTCCGCTGACGGCCGTTCGTGGCAACATCGACGTCACGGGCGTCTGCCGGCGTCTGCCTGCCAGTTCTGTGGTGGAACTGGGCGGGCGGTACTTCTATCTGGTGCATTCGGTCGACGACCTCGATCTGAACCCGGTGGCCGCAGGGATTGCGGTGGTGGTCAGCGGCCACACGCATCGCGCGGGGAAGCACGTACGGAATGGTGTGCTCTACCTGAATCCTGGCAGCGCAGGGCCGCGCCGCTTCGATCTTCCTGTGACCCTGGCCAAGGTGAGCGTGGAGAATGGAGTGGTGCGCGCGCGCATCGTCAAGCTAGCTGTCGACGAGTGAGCGCGAGGGCGAAGAATAGAAGCAGGGAAGAGGATGTGAGAGAGCATTGGCGCGCGAGATACAAAGCGGACTCCAAGCGCGCTCCACACTTAAGTGACCCGTACTCTTTGACCCACGCATGGGGGTTTGTTATAACTAAGAGGTTGCGCGGCGAAGCCACAGGACGCGGCGCAAATGTTCCTGAGTAGCTCAATGGCAGAGCATTCGGCTGTTAACCGAAGGGTTGTAGGTTCGAGTCCTACCTCAGGAGCCATAAAATCAACAGCTTACAAGCGCCTCCTTTTCTGGCTTTGCCGAACTTCGCCGAATTGCTGAAATACCTTTCACGTTTCGTCCCTCGACTTCCATGCTCTGAACCGGTGCTTTCCAGCCTTTGAGGATCCCAGCCGTGCGCGAGTTTACGACCTGCAGCACATTCTGATCAATTGTCTGGACATAGATATCGCCCGTGGTCTTGATGCTGGCATGCCGCAACATGCTCTGAGTGTCCTTCAATGAGCCATAATTCTGCATATCGGTACCCAATGTTCGCCTCATTACCTGAAAGGTAATCAGGCGGTTGGGGATGCCTAACTTGCGAGCGATCGGACGAATTCTCCCGGCCAGGAAATTCTTGCCCCAACGAGGTACGGCCTGCCCTTTTCGTTTTCCACGCCCGAAGGTTGGGAACATGAGGGCGTCAGGTGACGAGTCGGCGCATTGCCGTCGCCAGTTCTCGAGGACTGGACGAACCAACTGCGGAACGCAGGATAGCTGCTTTACTCTGTTTTGTTTTGAGTCTGCCCGCGTAGAGCTTACCCTCGAAGGCGGTGCCATGTGGCATCAGCGACTCTCCATTCCATGATTTCCACTGCATTCCCATCACTTCGCTGGTGCGCGTTCCGCAGAAGATGCCCACGTACAGCAGACAGAGAACCATCTCATCCATGCGTCGAATGTTTCGGAGGGCTATACCGCATTGTGGGAACGCGGATGCCTTGACCTCACAGTCGAGGCCATGATCCTCGGTGACGAGAAATGGCACTCGCTCTTCAGCACGAAGGACCTCGAGATCTGTGCGGCGCGGCTTGCAGAGTACGGCTACCGCCCTGCATGAACGCTCGGCTCACCGCGTTTGTCGAAGCGGAGTTCTAAAAACAATGGCGAGTGATTAGTGAAAAGTAACTCGTGCTTGCCCCAATATAAACCTCGAAAATCTTTCCTGAATGGCAAAAAAACAGTCTGGCTATCGCATTACGCATAGGCGCAGTCTGCCCCGCCGCGACCGCGCCACCAACCACTCGTCACTCGCCACCGCCCCTGTATTTTCATCTCCGAGTAACATTCCCCGACTGCCACTCATGTATAAGTAAGTCACTCGCTACTTCTCTGGGTGCTGGTGTAGTTATTGCCAAGCTAGTGCGCTTCTGTGCGCCGCCTCTACCCCCCAGAGAAACTCCCGCAAACAATTCATAAAGATTCACAGGAATCTCACTTCCTTCCTGTTGAGGACCGCTATGCTCAGGGGTCTACCCCGTAGATGGGCAGCGTGCATCATTGCCCACGAAGTTTCGGATGCGAGGGCTCGCTGGGATACCTGAGCCATCGCTGCGATGTGTATGGCTAACAGGTTTAACTAAGGAGTGCTCCACATGCTTCGTCTGTCATTGGCTCAGGTCGGCTCTCAGGATTTCGATAGAGGCGTGGACGCTTCTCGCCATCGCTCAACAGTTCACTTTCAGCTTGTCGTCCTCATATTGCTGTTGCTGGCGTGTGCGACCGTGCTCAGCGGCTGCGGCATGGGCAAGATCGACACAACGGTTTCTTCGCAGCCTATACCTGTGTTAGGGCCTGCGATGCAGGGAAGAGTACACGGCGGCAATCAGCCTGTGAGCGGCGCTACGATTCAGCTCTATGCTGCCGGGTTGAACGGGTATGGATCGGCTCCCACGTCGCTGTTGACCTCTACTGTCACCACGGATGGGGCGGAAAGTTTTGGAATTACCGGAAAGTACCCTTGTCCGGATGCGGACAGCGATGGCGATTCGCAGGTTTATCTGGTGGCGACCGGTGGCAATCCTGGTCTCCCAGGGAACGTCAACAACAGCGCGCTGGTGTTGATGGCGGCGCTGGGCTCCTGCAATCAACTCATTGCCGGCGGGGCGTCGATCTTCATTGATGTCAATGAGGTATCGACCGTCGCGGCCGCGTATTCGCTGGCGCAGTTTGCAGTTCCCGATCCTTCGGCCCCCGGCATCCTCGTGGGCACCAGCGGTAGCAACATCAACGGCCTGAACAGCGCGATGAAGACGGTGAACAACCTTGTTGACCTCCCGACCGGCACGGCGTTGTCGATCACGCCTTATTACAAGGCGCTGGGTGGCACCTCGGGAGGTTTGCTCAACAGCAGCTATGTGCCGCAGGCGCGCATTAATACGCTGGCCGATGCGTTGGCACCCTGCGTCAACAGCACCGGTACGGACGGTGCTTGCACGGCGCTCTTCAACGCGGCCAAGGCACCGGGCGGTTTCACTCCGACCGACACGCTTCAAGCCATTCTGAGCATTGCCCAGCATCCCGGCAACAATCCTGCGGGAATTTGGGGACTACCTTCTTCGACTCCGCCCTTTGAGCCGACGCTGTCTTCAGCGCCTAATGACTTTGCGCTGGCTCTGACCTACACCGGCGGCGGCATGGGCGTGGATCCGACGGATCCGGTGGATATAGACCAGTGACAGTCTGCGCACATCAGCAGCATGGCCATCGATGGGACCGGCAATATCTGGATGACCGCCAGCTCCAACACATGTTCTGACGCCGGCGGGAACTTCCTGAGTCCTGTCTTCGAATTCGACAACCAGGGCAATGCCCTCTCGCCGAATGCAACAGCTGCCAATGATTACTGCGGCGGCTATGAGCCGCAGTTCGGCGGGAAGAGTGCTTTCAGCGGTGCGCAGGCACTCGCGGTGGATCTCGATGGATCGACCATCTGGGTTGGCAATCTCAGCACCACCGGCGCGAGCAACACAACCCAGAACATTACCCGGCTGAACAGCGACGGCACCGTGACCCAGGCAAACTACTTTACAGCCTCACTGCTTGAGCCGAACGGTTCGCAAACGGCGATCTGCGCCGGCGTCGAGGGCCTGGCGCTGGACGCCAATGACAACCTTTGGGCAACTTGTCAGACTGAAAATGGTGTGTACGGGGCCATCAGCGAGATCAGCACGGTTGACGGCAGCGCCATTGGCGCACAGCTTTATGAGAACGAAAGTGTGAACGGCGGGCAGTATCAGGGAACAGGGCTAGGCGTGCTCGGCGGCCTTTCCATCGATTCCAATGGCAATGTGTGGGCCGTCACCAATTGGAATCAGTTTTCATTTCTGGGGCCTATTGGCATCAATTCGACCTCAGACCTGTATCAGATCGGGACCACCCCCACCAATGTTGTAGTTCCCGTCATCAGCGATCACTCCACGAGCGGCGGCACTTTTATCGGCACTGTGATCACGGACCAGGCGGGGAATGTCTATGCCCCCAGTCTTACGCCGGGGATCCTGAGCGTGCTGCCGGCTAACAGTTCGAACAGCACGGCGGTGACCAACTGGTCCTATCCTCTGCCTACGCTTGCAGACGGCGGCATCGCCTTCGGCGTGCCCCAGCTTGCCATTGATGGTGGATCTAATATCTGGGGCGCGGCTTACGGCGGAGAGGCACCCGATGCCAATGATTCCGGCTTTCCAGGGGATGCGGTGAACCCATCGTATTTGTTCCAGCTCAGCAGCACTGGAGCCGTGCTTTCTCCTTCGAATGGAAGCAATGTCGCCGGCTACACCGGAACCGGCGGTGGCGGCGAGACGCAGGCTATCCTCGCAACGAATGATTATAGCGAGCTCACCGAAGCGGGTATCGCCGTGGACGAGTCGGGCAACGTTTGGGTGGCCAATGGCTCGGTTACTTACAGCTTCCTCACGGATGTAGGCGCCGCCGAGCAGCTGGTGGAGTTCATCGGCATCGCGCCGCCGGTGCTGACGCCGATGGCGACGGCCCTGCGGTTCGGCGATGTCGGTGTGAGTCCGCAGGTCAAAACACCAGTGCAACTCCACAAATAGCTTCCTGTCCAAGGGCCGGTAGAGGCTTACCAGTCCACTTTTTCAGAGATTGCTCTGGCTGATCCTCACTTCGTACAACCCTCTATCTGGAGAAAACCATGAAGTTCGTTTCATTCGCACTTGTCGCCGCTATCGCTCTGTTCTGCGTGCCCGCCCTTTATGCGTAAGGCGGCTGTACTGACTCGCCTGAAAATCCAACCGCCATTCTGGCGCTGGCCGGCGCAGCCGGAGCCGGTATCAGCTATCTCCGCGAACGCTGGAAGGCGCGCGGGGCCAAGTAACCACGAAACGTCGCGCGGAACACGATGCCGCGCGGACAGCGAGACCAGGCAGCGATGAATCTTTTGCGCGATAAGGCGACATGGAAGACAGAACGGCTACCCGTGCCTGCAATCCATGATCCGGCCCGAACAGAGGACGACCTTCTGCGGATACAGGTGAACGTCGTCCGTTTGTTGGACGAACCGATAGATAGCGGAGAGGAAGACGGAAAGATTGCAACGCGGCACAAGAACGCTGATGCGCGGGAACAGATCGCCACGCTCTATGACGAATACTATCCGCGCGTCTACGGCTACCTGCTCAGCTTGAACACGACCCGTGAAGAGGCGGAGGAGCTTGCGCAGGAAGCCTTCCTTCGCCTGCTGGCCCAGCTCGCCGATGGACAAGAGATCGAAAAGCCGCAGGGGTGGGTAATTCGTGTGGCGCACAACCTCGCCGTGAATCTGCAACGACGAAATGCTTTGCGCCGTAGCGGTACGCACGAGGAAGGTTGGACGTTCCCCGATCCTCCCGACCCGGCCTTGAATCAGGAGGAGCGGTGTCTAGTGGAGGAGCGGAATTGGCGTTTGGACAACGCATTGATGAGCATGAACCCACAGCACCGGGAGTGCTTCCTCATGCGAGCTCAAGGGCTCAGTTATAGCGAGATCGGCGGAGCCATGAATATCAGTATGCAAAGAGCGGCAATAATTGTGAAACGGGCAGCAACCCGACTGGCGGTGATCTGTGGCTAAAGCTTTCTACGCCCTCATGCGCCGTTTTGTCCCGCAACTCGAAGAGCATCTGACGGACGACCGTCTGGCGGACCTTGCCTGCGATCTGTTGCCCCTCACGCAGAAGGCCGTCGCTCGGCAACATCTCGCTTCGTGCTTGCCTTGTCGCGTCCGTCAGGCACGCCTGGAGCGCCGCGCCGAGGATGTGACGCTGCTCTACACAGAGCGAGCGCGCAGCATCAAGACGCCACGGAACCGGGACGCTTTCCTTAAGCGGGTGGATGACCGCCTCGCCGCGCACGTCCCCTGCCGTAGGTGGTCTTTTCGGAAACCCATGACCGCTTTGCCGAATATGCTACCCATAACCCCAGCCCTCGCCACCAGTGTGATTCTCGGTGTCGCTGCCATCCTATCGCTCGTCATCTGGCAGCAGCAGCGCATACCCCGGATCAGTTCCAACTCGTTGCTCGTGCGCGCGGAGCGGTGGGACACCGCCAACTTCGCCGAGCGCCCTACCGTGGTGTATCAGGCAGTGAAGATCCGTGCGGGCAAACAAACGACAGAGCGAAGGATCTACCGCGATGCCCAAGGCAAGCGCCAGCCAAAGGACGTCAAGCTGACTGCGGCCGACGCTCAGCTGAGGGGAAATTTCGCCGCGGCGGGCGTTGACTGGGATGAGCCACTCTCGGCCGCGAACTATCAGCGCTGGCATGACAGTCAACATGTTCGCGAGGATGAGATTACTCGCGAAGGGCGCCATCTACTGACCTTGACGACGGAGACTCCGGACGGACCAGTAAAGGCGCAAACGCTTACCGTCCGAGACACAGACTTCCATCCGGTTCGGCGCACGATTGCCTTTCGAGACAGTGACACAGTTGAGATTGCGGAACTGGAATTCAAACTCCTGCCCTGGAGTTCCGTGGATATGGATATTTTCCAGCCCTTGGGCACGGTAGAGACCGCTGCCTCTGAGACGGCCGCGCGCGTGATCCCATTCCGTTTACCGGTGATGCCGACGCCGCAGCAACTCGATGAGGCGGAGCTTTCTGTACGGCTCGTCCTCAATCATCTCCATGCCGATACCGGCGAACAGATTCAAGTAAGCCGTACTGCACAAGGAGTGCAAGTTGCCGGTGTTGTCGATACCGAAGAGCGAAAAGGGCAGATCCAAATGCAGCTTCGGGCCGTGCCTTATGTCGCTGCAAAGATCCAGAGCCTGACAGATATCAGTAATGGATCCGGCAAAGAAAACAAAGTTGCGAGTGCAGCAATGGGTACCACCTTAACAGCACCTTCGCCGCTTGAGACGTACCTTGTCGCACGCAAACAGAGTCTGCCCGCGATTACCGAACTCGCACAAAAGCTCAACAGCAGTGCGGTTGCGATCAGTCAGGAGAGCCGAGCCATTCATGATCTCCAGACCCAATTTTCTTCGGCACAGCATCGTTCCATGATCACTTCAGCGACCTTGACTGAACTTGTGTTCAGCCATCGCGAGCGGCTACAGCAGGCCTTGAAAGAAGAGCACAATCTACTTCGCTCGATGATGGATTCAGATTTGCCAGCCGTCGCTTCAGGAAGCGCTTCCTTGACGGATATGGCAGATAAGAATCTAGCGTTGTGCGCCGAGCTGACAGCGAGCGGTACGCCCAAATCTCGCGGCGCTCACGTCATCCTCACTGAAATTGCCGCCTCGCTGGAGCAGTTGACGGCTGACAGCCATGACTTTCAAGACATGCCCCAGAGCGGACCTGCTCTAAGCGGAAAGCGGTAGGAGCGATTCCATGAAATTTCTTAGTCCATGCCGGTCTGTCGTAGCAGAGAAGCTATGGGTTTCTCTTGTCTTGGCTGCGTCCCTGTCCACCATTGCAGGTTGCGGTAGTGCAACCTCTGGGCCCAAGGCAGTTCCCATCACTGTCACGGTTGCCGGCGGTTCAACGGCCCAGATTTCGTTCCTGGCGATGAACACTTCGGTGCAGTTGAGCATGTCGCCTGTGGGCGATGTAGCCAACATGGGCGTGGACTGGACATTGATCTGCGGCGGCAGCCGGTAACCGGAAGCATCACCGGCGGAGCTTGCGGGACACTGGCGCCGATGCATACTCCTGCCGGCACGGCAACGATCTTCACTGCTCCGGGACTCATCCCTCTGGGAACCACGATCACGATTACGGCGACGGTTACGAGCGATCGTTCGCAAGCCAGCAGCGTGACGCTGACCATTCTTCAGCAGCCCCCCGGCGTGAGCTTTACGAACCCACCGGGGGTGACCTTAATGGTGAATCTGCAGGAGAGCGTCTCCGTTGTTGTAACGAACGATCCGAAGAATCTGGGCGTTACGTGGAGCGTATCCTGCGGCTCCAGTATGCCGGGTGTCTGCGGCGCGATTGCCGCCAATGGACTCTATACGGCGCCATCGAGTGTTCCACCCGGGGGCACGGTCACGATCACGGCGACCTCTGTCCTCGATCCAACCGAATCGGTCAGTGGGACCACCACGATCCTGCCGGCGAAGGTTATTACGCCTCCGACGGGGATCACCGTGATCGTTCTGCCTCCCAATTTCTATGCCCAGACCTCAGGTTTAACGCACCTCACTCACCTCACGGCCTACGTCCTCAATGATGTCGCCACCGGCGGTGGAGTCGATTGGACTGTGACCTGTGGCAGTTCAGCTTGTGGATCGTTCACGCCGACGCATACAGCCAGCGGGGTTGCGACAAGCTACTCCAGTCCTGCCGCTATTCCTACCGGCACCACAGTAACGATCACTGCGACGTCGACCGCCGAGCCAACGGAGTCCGCAATGGCAACGGGCACGGTGATTGCGTCGACCCCCGCGCCGATCGTCGTGACCATGTCTGCCCCGCCTCCTGCCAAGCTGATTGTAGACGGTACTGCGTCGCTTGCCGCGACCGTCTCCACCGGGACCCTTGGCGTGGACTGGACGGCCACCTGCGACGGCGTCCCGTGTGGCACCTTCAGTCTGTCTCCTGCGCACACCGCCAGTGGGGGCAAGATCACGTACACGGCTCCGCCTACTATTCCGGGCGACGGCGTCGCGATCATCAAGGCGGCATCTCCGGCGACGACGCCTGCGAACGCTGCGTACGCTCTGACAATGCTCCAGTCCTCTGTCGCCTTCACGCAGCCGCCTCCGCCGGCACTCAGCGTTGGAACGCCCGTGACACTCGCGGCAACGGTCGCCAACGACACAGGCAACCTGGGTCTGAACTGGACGGCCACCTGCGGCAGCGCAGCGTGCGGCACGTTTACTCCGTCCGCGCACACCAGCAGTGGCGGCACGCTCACCTATACGGCTCCGGCCAGCATCCCGGCAGGCAATACGGTGACCATCACCGCATCGTCTCCAGCAACGACGCCACAGAACACAGCCTCCGGTACGACAACGATCCTCGTGTTGCCGCCGTCCATCACCTTTGTTCCAGCGCCTCCCCCGACGATGTCTGGCGGCACACCGCTCACCCTCAGCGCGGTCGTCGCTAACGACATCGCGCCGGGTGGTGTTACCTGGACAGTGAAGTGCAATAACACGGCGGACGGCGGTTGCGGCGCCATTGTGCCGTTCCAGTCCGCGAGCGGAGCGCCGGCGACGTACACCGCGCCTCCGGTCACCACTCCTGGCACAACCGTGACGATTACGGCGACGTCGATCTCAGACCCCGCCGTGAATTTGTCCGCGTCCTTCGCTATTGTGCCCAACACAACGCCATCGGTGAGCTTCGTTCCACCGCCTCCCGGCCAGATACAGACCAATGCGATTGTGAATCTCAATGCAGCGGTCGCCAACGATTCCACGCACGCAGGCGTGGACTGGCAGGTGTGTGCGAGCGGCTGTGGCTTCTTCACGATCAAACCCGCAACCACGGGCACTGCCATTCCGTTTACGCCCGCGCTTCAGGCGGTTACGGCGACGAGCGTTTCCAGTTGGCCGAGTGGCTTAACGATTCCGTACACAGCGCCCGCGCAGCCGCCGACATCAGGCGCTGTCATGATCTCCATCGCGGCTCATGCGGATCCGACGAAAACTACCTCGGCCTCGGTCTCTATCAGCGCAGGTGTCGCTGGGACCGCCTTGCATGGAGCGGTACGAGCTGGGGCGCAGCCGGTAGCCGGCGCAACCGTTGCGCTCTACGCGGCCGGGACCAGCGGTTACGACTCGCTTGCGACCGCCCCGACGAGCCCCGCATCTGCTCCCATCACGGACAAGAACGGCAACTTCACTGTGCCTGCGGGATATTCTTGTCCGCAGCCAACGAGCCAGCTCTATGTGGTTGCGACGGGCGGACACGTCAGCGGAAGCAATCCGAACTCCGACCTAGCGATGATGACTGCGCTTGGCAGTTGCAACAGTCTTGGCGCAACGCCCATCGTCGTGAATGAGGTGACGACGGTCGCTTCGGTCTGGTCGCTTGCTTCCTTCGCGTCGAACGAGCTTATCGGCGGCAACGCGAGCTATCTGTATCTCGGCACGAGCAGCAGCAACCTGGTCGGCCTTGCGAATGCCTTTGCCACGGTCAACAACCTGGTCGACATCACCACCGGTCAGGCGAGGTTCAACGCTCTCGCAGCGAATGCGGCTGTTCCTTATGTGGAGATCAACACGATAGCGGACATGCTGAACGCCTGTGCGGTAACCACAGGTGGCGCTTACGGCGATGGCAGCCCTTGTGGCAAGCTGCTCTCGGCTGTCACGGCCAGTTCACCCGGTAATGGACAGCCACCCACAGGATTGTCTTCTCCTTCGGACATGCTACAGGCTGCGTTCAACATCGCGCAGCATCCAGTGAGCAGCTTCGGATACAACACGCCCATGGCGCCTCTTTTTGCCCTGGTCACACCTTCCTCGCCCTTTCAACCGGTGCTGACGGCGGTGCCGAACGATCTTTCGATCTCGTTGAACTACACCAGCGGCGGTGGTCTTTCTTCCGCCAGTAAGGTCGGTTCCTTTGCGATCGATGCGACCGGCGATTTGTGGATCACGGACACCAACGCAGGCAGTGTCATCGAGTGGAACACCGTAGGCGCAGCTCTTTCTCCCACCGCTGGATTTCCAGCAGGCGGCGGACCGATAGCGATCGATGACAGCGGCAATGTCTGGATCACCGGCAGCGGTGGCCTTGTGAAGCTGACCAGCCTTGGCACGCCGTATTCGGATAGCCCCTACACCGGTGTGAGCGGTGGCAACGATATAACCATCGATGCCCAGGGCAATGTGTGGGTCACGACGGGTTCCGGTGTCGCCGAGTTCAACAACTTCGGGATGGAGATCTCGCCTTCCGGTGGGTTCGTTAACACTGGAGTTCTGAATACAGCATCGGTGGCCGTCGACAGCACGAACCATGTCTGGGAGGGAAATGAGGTTCCTGGGGGGGCTGGACCTGAGTTGGCGGAACTCAGCAACCCGGGTGGTCAAGTGATCACCAATGGCAAAAACTTCGCATCGACTACTACCCAATTCGCTGCCGACGCTTCGGACAATCTCTGGTATGGGGCACCGTTAATTGGCGGCCTTTGCGAAATAAAGAGCGCTAGCATCCCTCCGGGCCTGACGTGTAACGCGGGTGGCTTTGGCGGTAGCGGCCCGACGAACTCACTTCCTTTGTCCAACACGAATGGCGTTGCTCTTGATGGCGCCGGAGTTATATGGGCTGCCGGCGCCGGTGATCCGGTACAGGGATACGTTCCCGATCTGATGCCTTTTGCTCCCAGCCTCTACGTCGGCAACAACTACGACGGTTCCAGCCCAGGATACTTCCTCGCTCCCACGTTTTCTGCCGGTCCTCTGCGGGTCGCCATCGACGGCTCTGGCAATCTGTGGGTGCTGCTCGCGAATAACACGGTGACCGAGTATGTCGGTGTTGCTGCGCCGGTGGTAGAGCCGATCGCTTTGGGCGTGAAGGCCAGCAAACTGGCGGCCAAACCATGAACATTCCACTGCCTATCTTTTGTAATTCAACCTCAGATCAGAAGGAAGAGATGAAGACCTCCGTTCGCATTCCCCGTATTGGCTCGCGCCGTTTTGCTTTGCTTCGATTTCTTGCACCTAGCGTTTTCTTTTATGCAGCTTTGATGGCGGCGGGGTGCGGCTCGGGCGGCTCGGTGAAGCCGGTTGTCGGAGCGATCAACTTCACCGATGTCAACGGGAAGACGCTGACGGATGCGAATGGGAAGCCGCTGCAGATTGCATCGCTTCAGGTCAATCAGAGCGTCTCTGTCATGGTCAACGTCACCGACGATAACGGACTCCTGGGAGCAGACTGGAGCGTTGCCTGTGCAAGCGCGTTGCCTCCTGGCACACCGCTTCCTCCCGGCCAGACCCAAGACCTTTCCTGCGGTAGCTTTGCACCGGCGCACTCGATGAGCGGACCGATACCGCCTACTTCGTTATCGACCCCCGGATCGTACATCGTCTCGTACAGCGCACCTGCCGCTGTTCCGAAAGGTGGCACGGTGACATTGATTGCCAGCGCTACAGCGGACCACTCCCGATCTTCGACCGTGACGCTCAGCATATTGCCCTAAGCGCGGAACCGCATCCCGCAGAACTCCGAAATATTTCACGAAACAAAATGCGCCCTAAGGAGGGCCAATGCAGATAGCGAAAAAGATGATGACAGCTCTGGTGCTTGCGAGCTGCGTTGCCGTACAGGCACAGAACAGCGGCACAATGCAGCAGGCAAACACGAAGAATGCAAGCTCGGCGAAGACGAAGGCCAAGCCGAAGTCCCAGGAGCAGATACTCCTCGAAGAGCTCAATGAGAAGTTCAAGGAGCTCGATCAACTGAGCCAGGAGTTCGACGATTTGCAGCGACGGTTCGACGTGCTGGAGAAGCAGACGGCGGCTCACGAAGCCGAGCTTAAGGAAACTCAGCAGGCTGTAGCCCCTGACACGAAGGAGAAGGTCGAGGCCGCCAGCAAGGCAGTTGCTCAGCAGGGCTCCAACATGACGGCGTTGCAGAGCGATGTAGATGCCTTGAAGACGAACTCAAGCGTACTGACGGCGAAGGTGGAGACGGTCCAGCAGGAGACGAAGAAACTGGAGTCTCCGGACACGATCCACTTTAAAGGGATCGACCTTACGCCCGGCGGCTTCATCGCGGCGGAGACGGTGGATCGTCAGCGCGGTATCGGCGCCGACGTCAACACGCAGTTTTCGGGAATTCCATTTTCGGGGCAGACAGCGGGCGTGCTGTCGGAGTTCAACGCGAGCGGCCGGCAGTCTCGTTTGAGCCTGCTTGCCGAAGGCAAGCTGGCTTCGGCGACGCTGCGCGGGTATTACGAGACCGACTTCCTCTCAGCCGGAACGACCTCGAATGACAATCAGAGCAACAGCTATACGCTGCGTCTGCGTCAGGCATGGGTGCAGGCACAGTTGAACGGCGGATGGTATTTGACGGCTGGGCAGATGTGGTCACTCGCCACCGAATACAAACACGGCCTGATGAATAACTCCGAGGCTATTCCGCTCACTATCGATGCGCAATACAACGTCGGCTTTACGTGGGAGCGTCAGTATGGCTTCCGTCTTGTTAAACGTGTCAGCGACAGGTTCTGGCTGGGCGGTTCGTTAGAAGAAGCTCAAACGCTGAACATCGGTGGACACAACCTGCCGACGATCGCGTATCAGCAGGCGGGCAATGCTGGAGGGCTGTATAACCCGACCGCGAATTACAGCTTCAACTATGCTCCCGACTTGATCGCGAAAGCTGCCTACGAAACAAACTGGGGCCACTTCGAAGTCTTCGGGATCGGCCGCTTCTTCCGTGATCGCGTCTTCCCGAACGGTCCTACGCCTCCAGGAGCGCCGCCGGCAACAACGACCTCGGCGCTTGGAGCGTTCACTGCTAAAACAGCGGGTGGAGGCGTCGGCGTAAACGCGCGCGTGTCTCTGTTCGCGAAGAAGTTTGATGTCGGCGCGCACGTCCTGGTTGGCGATGGCATTGGGCGCTACAGCACTTCCACGCTGGCTGATGCCACGGCGCATTCTGACGGATCGCTCGAACTGCTGACAGGCGGTTCAGCGCTGGCTTCACTGGAGTGGCACGCCACGCGCCGCTTCGACCTCTATGGCTACTACGGTGGCGAGTATGCGAAGCGTGCCTTCTACCCAAGTGGCTTCTTCGTCACCACTCCCGGGCCCACGCAGGGACAACCGATTCTTACCGGATATGGCGCACCGAACAACCCTGTCTTCGGCTGTTACACCGAGGTGCTGCCCACTTCGTCGCCCAATGGCGGAGGCAATGTTTCGGGCACGGCGGCCAACTGCGTCGCGGATAACCGCAACATCCAGGAAGGAACCTTCGGCTACTGGTACCGCTTCTACAAGGGAACGCATGGCACCTTTCAGCAGGGGATTCAGTATTCCTATACGGTGCGCCACACATGGCAGGGAATCGGCGATCCATCCAATGGAATCACAGGATCACCAAAGGGTATCGACAACATGTGGTTCACTTCCTTCCGTTACTACCTGCCCCAGTAAGAGGCGGATATCAAAACAATGAACACACGGAATCAGGAGCTTATGCACAAGACGTTACGTTTCATTTCCCGAGTGTTATTTGCCGCAGTCATGTGGATTACACTCCCCCACGCATTAGCGATCGCCCAGACCGGCAACAGTAGCGTTTCAGGGTCGGTTGCAGATCCGGACGGAGGCGTAATTGTCCACGCCACCGTGCGAGTCTTTAATCGCGACACGTTGGTCAAGAGGGAAACCAAGACAGATGCAAACGGCAACTATCGTGTTCCTGCTCTTCCGCTGGGTCACTATCAGATTGTCGTGGAAGCTGAAGGATTTGGCCCGCGATCGAGCGAAGTCATTACGCTTACAGGCGGGGAAGACTTTGCGTTCAACGCGCGCATGGTTGTTGGAAGTATCGACACGCAGGTGGAAGTGTCGGAAACCTCTGCTCGAGTGGAACTCGACACGGCGTCCATCTCGACGACCATCACACAGGAGGAAGTTACCGGCTATGGATTAAATGGCCGCAACTTCTCGCAGCTCATCACCATGGCACCCGGTGTCAGCAATCAGACCGGGCAGGACGAAGCCAAGGTCGGCGTCGCGGGCAGCGCGAAGTTCAGCGTGAACGGCGGCCGCGTGGAGTACAACACGTTCGAGGTTGATGGCAGCGATGTGCTCAATACCAGCATCAACGCCAGTCGAGGTCAGGGTGAGCCATTGATGGTCTATCCGAGCATTGACGCCATTCAGGACATGAAGGTGCTGACCGCCGATTACAGCGCGATCTACGGCAAGAGCGCTTCGGGCAGCGTGCTGATTTCAACGAAATCCGGAACCAGCGCGTTTCACGGTAATGTTTACGGTTTCCTGCGCAACGAGATGTTCAACGCGCGCAATTATTTCGATCAGCCGGAGCCGGTTCCAGCGGGGTATACCGGCAAGCGCATCTATAAAACGCCGCTCTATCGAAGAATCGACGCAGGTGCGACTCTTGGCGGTCCACTCTTCATCCCGCACTTCTACAACACTAGTAAAACGAAGACCTTCTTTTTCTTCTCTGAAGAGATTCGCCGCGAAAAGACGCCTGTGGATTATAACCAGGCCGTGCCTACCATGGACGAACGTTCCGGCGTCTTCACTGACGTCTGTCCAGCGATTATCGTTGGAGCTCCGACGACCTTCAACCCCGCCAATGCTCCGGATTGCCCTGTAGGCCAACTGCAGCAAAGCGGATTACCCCTTATCGGTAATACGGTCGTTCCCGATTCCACTACCGTCGCGCTTCTCAACACCGGCATTATTCCCGAGCCGAACTCTGCCTCCGGCTGTAACTCCACGAACTTCACGCCTTTCCTGCGCTGCTATACCGCATCGGTTTCGCCACCGACTCACTATTGTGAGGAGCTTTTCCGCATTGACCACAATCTGACTCCGAGCGAGACGCTGTCGTTCCGCTATATTCACGATTCCTGGGACACGATAACGCTGGCTCCACAGTGGGGTGTGGTGCATAACAGCTTCCCGACGGTTGAAAATGTACTGAACGGTCCTGGTTTGGATATGGTGCTCAGCCTGGCGCAGACGCTGCCGCGTGATTTCATCAATCGGATCGCCTTCAGCTATGCAGTGGAGCACATTACGCTGGCGCCTCAAGCGGGCGTCGGTCTCACTTCGCTCAACCGTCCACAGGAACTGGATGATTCTGGCCCAGGGGTTACGGGAGGCGCTCCTGTCTCTGGATCGTCAGGGTTATGCTCTACGGTCTCCGCCGTCAACGAGTGCCCCATGGGACATATCTTCGATAACGGCTACGGTGGCGACAAGATGCCGGGTCTTGTCTTCCAGGGCAATAACGGCGCCTACGGCGGCCACGGATTCGCTGCCGATACCGGCTGCGCGCCCTGGAACCAGGCCAACCCGACCTTCGACCTGCGTGACGACGCGTCGAAGACGATAGGCAAACATGTCGTGCAATTCGGCTTCGAAGGAACGTATGTTCAGCAGAACGAGCAGAGCGCTGTCAGCGGAGCGAACTCCGGCGATCTGCAAGGTTTGCTGACCTTTAGTAACCAACAGTCGACGGGCACAACAGGTAATGCCTTCGCGGATTTTCTGGCTGGGTCTTCGGGCTCGCTCCAGGGAGCCGTCAAAAGTTATACGCAGGATAGCGGTCTGGCAAAGTACTACAACCGTTATAAAGCTGCTGATCTCTATCTGCAGGATGACTGGCACGTGACTCCGCGGCTCACTGTGAATACAGGCGTGCGCGTCAGCTTATTTGGCACCTGGTTCAACGCGAAAAATACAGCGTTCAACTGGCGTCCCGAGGCATTTAGCTCTTTTCTGGCCAACACCATCAATGTCGATCCGAACTTTGGATATCTCGTGAACGTCTTCAAGAATCAGCCGGTACCGTTGGATGTCATTAATCAACGCGCCATCACCAACGGTCTGCAACAGTGCGGCGTCAAGGGAGTGCCCTCAAGCTGTATGGCTGGCTCGGTCTTCCATCCGGCGCCCCGCGTTGGATTCTCATGGGATCCAAGCGGCAACGGTAGGACCGCTATTCGTGGTGGCTATGGTCTGTTCTGGGAGCATGGCACAGGATACGAAGCCAACTCCGGATCGCTGATCGGCAGCGCGCCGATGGTGCTGAGCGAGACGCAGTCCAACATCGTCGCGAGTAGAGGCACCGACCAGTACGGTCGGATAGGATTTTCCTGCCAGGGAGGAACGGCTCAATGCGGCAACGCCATCCCGCCACCAGGCGGTGTGACCTTTCCTTTGAATGTCACCTCTATCCCGACCAAGGCGATCTACTCCTACGTGCAGCAATGGAGCCTGAGTGTTCAGCAGCAGGTCGGCAAGACCTTGGTGGCGCAGATGGCTTACGTCGGTACTAGAGGTGTGCACCTCACCGCTGTCCAGGATCTTAATCAACTCCAGCCGTTGAGTAACGGCCTTAATCCGTTCCCGGCAGGCCAGCCCATCACCCCCACTATCTGCCAGAGCGCGACGGCAGGTGGACCGTTCTCCGTAGGAAACTTCAACGTACAGGGCATCTTCAACATTCCGAACGCTCCCGGCATCTCCCCGGAGCAGGCGGGTTATACCAATATGGTGGTCGCCTGTTCTGGCAATCCCGGGTTTGCGACGGGCGCTGGAAAACTTGGCCTGAGTGCGGACTCTGTTCGCCCTTATCCGGGGTTCAGCAACATTATTGCGGTGCGCAACGTGGCCGACTCGCAGTATCACGCGCTGCAGGCCACTTTGCGCCAGACCGCGGGACCGCTGACTCTCGGCCTGGCGTACACCTACAGCCACTCGCTGGATGATGCTTCCGATCGTTCTTCCGCAAACTTTGCCAATTCACTGGACTTTCACTCCAACCATGCCAGCTCCGACTTCGATGAACGTCACATCCTGAATGTCAACTACGTTTATGATCTTCCCCTGGTGCAGCTCTTGCAGCGGTTTACCCGCTTGGTAGGGAACGGCAGTGATAGCGCCGACGATACCTCCTGGGTACCTGGTTCCAGGGTTAAGGCGTGGCTCGGTGGTTGGCAGCTTAGCGGCATCACAGCCTATGAGACCGGAACACCTTTCAGCGTTATCAACGGCGGTGGTTCGGATGGCACGGCTGCCGCAGATAATGCTGGTGTCGGAAACGGTCTCGGGATCGGTTCGTATGCCGATGTCATAAGCGACGCGAAGTCGGGCAAGCCATTCGTTGCGCCGAGTTCGAACAACGTCGGGCCACTGCTTCTTAACCCCGGTGCCTTCGTGGCCCCGCGCGGCCTCACCTTCGGCAACTCGGGCCGCAACTTCCTGCGGAATCCTTCCCGCATCAACTTCAATATGTCGCTGTTCAAGCACTTCAAGCCCTTGCAGGGACTCGATATCGAGTTTCGCGCGGAAGCTTACAACGTCTTCAACCACACACAATTCCGCATCACCGATCCGGCAAATCCCGGAAACACCGGAAACAATATCGTCAACTGCTATGGTTCGACATCCGAGCAGGTCTACTCCGCCGGAGCGTCCAAGTGCCTTGCGGGCAACTCCTTTCTGCATCCAGTGGACGCACACGATCCGCGGATCCTTCAGTTCGGTTTGAAAGGGCAATTCTGATGGCTCAGGAGAGAACCATGCAATTCCCCGTAATGAAAATTACGCTCCGCAAAGCAGCCGCTAAGGCGACACTCGTGAGCGTACTCCTGCTTGCAGGAAGTATCGTTGGCTGTGGTGGGAGCGTTTTGTCCATGGATCAGCCAGCTTCGCACCCAGTTTCTCCGCTCTATCTGTCGCCTTTCGTGCAAGGTTTCTCGGGACTGGGTAGTATGACCCCACAGACTTATACGTTCGACCATGGGCTGGATAACTTCTACCAAACCACTTACGCATTGAACAGCGAGCAGAGGGGCCCTCATGTGATCAATGCCGGAACCTTTACCACGTCCGGCCGTGTCGTGTACCCTCTGTATCCAATTGACCGGCCCTCTCGATTCTTCTGCTCTATCCTAAAGGAGGTTCGAGGTCTTGATCGCGAAGGGACGGGAGGCGGCATGACAACCAATGAAGTTGCGACTGATGCCGCCCAAATCCCGGATCGAATGGAGCGCGTTGTTGCTCAACACGCTAAGTTTCTGAGCTTCCTGTCTGCCCGCGTTGAAGACAGGGCAACTGCGGAGGACATCCTCCAGTCCGCGTATCTGAAGGCCGTGGAACATGGTTCCGAGATCCGTGACGACGAGAGCACAGTCGCATGGTTCTATCGGATTCTTCGGAATGCGATCATAGACCACTATCGCAGGAGAGCTGCTCGAACCAGCGCCCAGGAGGCGTTCGCCGCCGAAGTACCCGTCAGCTACGAGGCTGAGGTTACGCAGACAGCCTGTGCCTGCATTGGAGACGTGATCCTCGGCCTGAAAAGCGAATATCGTACAGCAATTGAACGAGTTGACCTGGCTGGGATGTCCGTAGAAGCTTTTGCGAAATCCCAGGATACCTCGGCCAACAACGCTTCGGTACGTCTGCACCGCGCAAGAAGAGCGGTCGCAAAGAAACTGACGACGGTGTGTGGTGCGTGTGCCGAGCACAAGTGTCTCGATTGCACCTGTCGGCGAAGCCAACTGTAAGACTGTACCTGGTCATGCGTCAGCAACAATATAGGAACGAGGAGGCAATATGTGCTGCTGCTCTGAACCGAACAAAGACTCGAAGAATTTCACTGGTCTGACCGCAATTAAGCCGACGAAACCGCTCGCAACCGATCCGGTCTGCGGCATGACCGTTGATCCTGCGAAAGCAGCGTCTGTGGAACACCAGGGAACAAAGTTCTATTTCTGCTGCCAGGGCTGCGCGACGAAGTTCCGCGCTGACCGTGCCAAGTACCTCAAACCCAAGCAGGCCGCCCCCTTGATCCAATTGATGGCGAAAGCGGCGCCGACGCAAGGGGATCAGAAGGCCGACTACACCTGCCCAATGCACCCAGAGGTGCATAAGGCTGGCCCGGGCAGTTGTCCAAAATGCGGTATGGCGCTTGAGCCAGCGACCATTGAAGCTCCATCGTCGCGAACGGAGTACACCTGCCCGATGCATCCGCAGATTGTGCGCGATGCGCCGGGCTCGTGCCCCATCTGTGGAATGGCACTGGAGCCACGCACTGTCTCTGCTGACGACGAGAATCCTGAACTGGTCTCCATGACGCGGCGCTTCTGGGTGGGGGTGGCGCTCACGCTTCCACTGCTCGCGGTCATGGTCTCGGATATCCTGACAAATCATCCGATTCAACATCTGCTGTCGGGAGCGTTGCTCGGCTGGATTGAGTTTGCGTTAGCGACTCCCGTCGTCCTCTGGGCAGGCTGGCCATTCTTTGAGCGGGGTTGGCAGTCGGTCGTGCATCGCAGCCCCAACATGTTCACGCTGATTGCGATCGGTTCCGGCTCCGCCTATCTCTACAGTGTCGTCGCCGTCGTTGCACCGGGCATCTTTCCATCTGCTTTTCGCGATATGTCGGGCAATCTGGGCCTCTACTTCGAGGCGGCGGCGGTCATCACAGTCCTGGTTCTCCTCGGTCAGGTACTGGAGCTGAAGGCCCGGAGCCAGACGAGCGGCGCGATCAAGGCGCTGCTTGGACTGGCTCCCAAGACCGCGCGACGCATCGCCGCGGACGGGACCGAGAGCGATGTCGATCTGAGCGCGATTCAGGTGGGCGAAAAACTTCGCGTCCGTCCTGGCGAAAAGATTCCGACAGATGGAGTTGTGACCGAAGGGCGCAGTTCCGTGGACGAGTCCATGGTCAGCGGCGAACCCATCCCCATTGAGAAGACCGTCGATGCCAAGGTAGTAGGCGGCACCATTAATGGAACCGGAAGCTTCGTCATGAAGGCGGAAAGGGTCGGCGCGGACACGCTGCTGGCTCAGATCGTGAAGATGGTGAGCGAAGCCCAGCGGTCTCGTGCTCCGATCCAGCGCCTTGCGGACAAAGTCGCTTCTTACTTCGTTCCGGCGGTGCTGGCGTCCTCTGTCATCACCTTTATCGTCTGGGCCATCTTCGGCCCTCCGCCTGCCTATGCGCACGCACTGGTAAACGCCGTCGCGGTCCTCATCATTGCCTGCCCTTGCGCACTGGGGCTGGCAACGCCCATGGCGATCATGGTGGGAACGGGACGCGGTGCTGCTGAAGGAATTCTGATCCGAAACGCCGAGGCGTTGGAGACGTTCGAGAAGGTGAACACCCTGGTCGTGGACAAGACCGGCACGCTTACCGAAGGCAAGCCGCGTCTCACGTCGGTGATTGCTGCGGAAGGTTTCGACGAGACACAACTCCTCCAGATGGTTGCCAGTCTCGAAAAGGCAAGTGAACATCCGCTGGCTGCGGCCATCCTGGCTGCTGCGAAGGAGAAGGCGATTGAGTTAGCTGCCGTGACCGATTTTCAGTCCATCACAGGAAAAGGCGTCACCGGCCAATTGCAATCGAAGCGTGTCGGCATCGGCAACGCCGCCCTGATGGCGGACCTTGGCACTACTTCTGACGTGCTGAACGATAAAGCCGATGCACTGCAAAAAGAGGGGCAGACCGTAATGTTTGTCGCATCGAACGGGAAGTTCGCCGGGCTGATCGCGGTCGCCGACCCAATCAAAGACACAACCCTCGACGCCATTCAGCAGTTGAAGAAGGAAGGCATTCGCGTACTGATGGTAACCGGGGACAACCACACGACCGCAGCCGCAGTTGCGGCGAAGCTGGGCATCGATTTTGAGGCCGACGTGCTGCCGGAGAAGAAGGCAGAGGTAGTCAAGAAGCTACAGGCGGAGGGGGCGATCGTGGCCATGGCTGGGGACGGCGTGAACGATGCTCCGGCGCTCGCACAGGCCAATGTCGGAATTGCAATGGGAACCGGTACGGACGTGGCGATGAAGACGGGTGGCATCACGCTGGTGAAAGGCGACCTGCGCGGGGTTGTCAAAGCATGCCGACTCAGCCAGCGCACCATGTCCAACATCCGGGAGAACCTGTTCTTTGCTTTCATCTACAACGCGCTTGGGGTGCCTGTCGCCGCTGGAGTCCTGTACCCATTCCTCGGATTGCTGCTGAACCCGATGATCGCCGCCGCCGCCATGAGCTTCAGCTCGGTGTCCGTGATTACGAATGCGCTCAGACTGAAAGCGGCAAAGCTGTAGATCGCGGGGGCCATCGGTTTCTTAGCCACCGATCCGATCTCGTCTCACATTAAACTCTCGCCAGCGGCGTGCAGCCCGGTATGGACTGCATCGTCGCTGGGGAATTCAATAGTTTTCGTTATCCGCTTGCTCGTTCCAGCCGACCCTACATCTTCATGTTCTTCGGCATCTCGCTAATCGAAGTGACGGTAATGGTGCTGCCTTTGACGTCGCCTTCGATGTGAACGTGTTTGCCTGCAAAGGGTGCGATGGTCTCTGGTTTGGCCGAAAGCGTGTACACCTTGGCGCCAGCCACAAGCGCATAACTGCTCCCATTATGGATGCACTCCTGGATGCACTGAGCGTCTGTCTTTCCGGCGGCCATCGTATGCTTCTTGCCGCACATCGAGTCGCTGACGACTCCATCGATGGGTTGTGAGGCGGCATGAACCTGCTGGATTGCTGGAATCATGATGGCCGAAAGTAGAGCGAGAGTGAGGGTGGCAGTCTTTTTCATGGTCTTCTCCGTTGAGTGAAATGTTGGAACAAACTTGTAAGGGGTTGTGGTTAGGGGTTACTTTCCGCGAAAACTGTCGCTGTGTTCCTTGAAGCTCGGCCTCCAGTCAAGGCGGATGGTTGTCCGATGGATGGGGCGGCAGCCAACACGCGCGGGACGTAGTTTATGGTTTCGAGAGGCAAAAGCCGCAGGTTTGTCAGTTGATCGAAGTCCTGAGTGTGCGCCCTCAGGATTGCCGAACCGACATTGGCTTCGCCCGTATTGTAGGCGGCGAGTGCGAGCCTCCAGTCGCCAAATTGCGCATACAGGTCGTGAAGATACCGTGCCGCGGCATCGGTTGCCTTGAATAGGTCGAGGCGGTCGTCCTGGGTCTCATCCACACGCAGTCCATATCGGCGGGCAGTATCCGGCATCAGTTGCCAAAGCCCGCGCGCTCCCTTTGGAGAGAGCGCATCAGCGCGTCCCCCACTCTCGACAAGGATAACCGCAGCCAGATCCGCGGGAACGCCGTGACTTCTCAGAATGGGCTCGACGGCGGGACGCAGCAAGTTCACGCGCATCGCCGCAACCGTCAGACCAGTTTGGGACCAAGGTTGTGATCGCCGATCATTCTGCGAGGCGAGGCTGACAATCGGAGCCTGGGCGAGGTTTGTCTTGCCGGTTACGGAGGACGTGGTCTGAGCTGCGGAGTCGAGAAGCGCATCCGCAGCTCTGGTCAACGAGTCGTCAAACCCGGCAAAGGGCCCGCTTGCGCTGGCATGGGATTGCTGGGAGCGGGAGGTCTCCTGACTCCAGAGAAAAGCGGGCCAGGCCCAAAAGACGATTCCAACCAGGAAAATCCGCCAGAGTGAGCTCGCTCTAAAAGCAGTCGTGCTAGACATGGAGCGCCTCCGTAGGTTTGGCGGCTTCACGCTTGAGCGCCGGTTTGACTTCCCAGTTCCACTTCCAGATTGCAAAGATTGGGGGGTACACGACCAGTTCCATGAGGAACGAAGTGATAATGCCACCCAGCATGGGGGCCGCGATACGCTTCATGATATCGGCCCCAGAACCCACCGACCACATAATGGGGAGTAGTCCGAAGAGCATGCACGAGACGGTCATTACTTTGGGCCGCAGTCGCTTAACAGCCCCGTGAACGATCGCTTCGCGCAGATCGTCCCATGAATGGATACCGCCCTTTTGCAGGGCCTCGTGGTAAGCCAGGTCGAGGTAGAGAAGCATGAAGACGGCCGTCTCGGCATCGACGCCGAGCAACGCGATCAACCCTACCCACACCGCAATACTCATGTTGTAGTGCAGCAAGTACAGGAACCAGACCGCACCGATGGCCGAGAAGGGCACGGCCAGTAAAATAATCATGGTCTTCACTGCCGAGCCGGTGTTGAAGTAAAGCAGCAGGAAGACGATGAAGAGTGTAATGGGAATGACGAACTTCAGGCGCTGCGCTACCTCCTGCATGAATTCATACTGGCCGCTCCACACAAGCTCGTAGCCAGCGGGTATTTTGACCTTCTTAGCAACGGCGGCTTTGGCATCGCGAACATAACCGCCAATGTCTCGTCCGGAGACATCGACATAGACGTAGCCGCTCAGTCTGCCGTTTTCGTCGCGGATCATCCCCGGACCAGTCCTCATGTGGATGTCCGCGATCTCGCCGAGTGGAATCTGGGCACCTGAAGGCGTAGCCACCAAGACGCGTTCAAGCGCTTCCACGTCGCTTCGGTAGTCGCGCAGATAACGCACGTTGACAGAATACCGTTCTCGTCCTTCGACTGTAGTGGAAACTTGATCCCCTCCCACCGCCGACATCAGAACACTCTCGGCGTCGTCGATGGTCAGGCCATAGCGGGCGAGTTCGTCGCGTTTCAGATCGAAGTCGAGGAAGTAACCACCGCTGGTGCGTTCCGCAAAGACGCTGGTGGTTCCAGGGACTTCCTTCAGTGCCATCTCGATCTGTTCGCCGACCTGCTGAATCTGCCCCAGGTCGGAGCCGAGCACCTTGATACCGAGGGGCGTACGAATCCCCGTGGTCAGCATGTCGGTGCGGGCCTTGATGGGCATGGTCCAGGCATTCGATATGCCTGGAATTTGCAGCGCCTCATTCATGCCGCCGGGACCATAGATCAAGTCCTGCGTCGATACGTGATCGGGCCAGAACCTTCGCAGGACGGCCTGAACCCTGGGCGGTGCGGACTTCGAGTACCATCGAGCCACCTTCGGCCACCGGTCCTGCGGCTTGAGCACGATGGTGGTTTCCATCATGGAATACGGGGCCGGATCGGTCGATGTGTCGGCCCGGCCAGCCTTCCCAAAGACGCTTTCAACCTCCGGAAAGCCTGCAATGATCTTGTCTTGCTCCTGCAACGTGCGCGTGGCCTCTGCAACCGAAATGCCCGGTAGTGTCGACGGCATGTAGAGCAGCGTGCCCTCGTCCAGTGGCGGCATGAACTCCGATCCGAGTTTGAAATAGACAGGGATGCTCAGCGCCATGACCAGCAACGCAACGCCAATGGTCAACCATTTGTGATCGAGCACAAACTCGACCACCGGGTGATAGACCTTCATCATCGGTTTGCTGATCGGATGGTTCTCTTCGCTGTGGATCTTCCCCACGAAGATCGCGTTGACGGTCTTTGCCAGCCATGTGGGGCGGAAGTTGAAGCCATCCATGCGCGAGAAAAGAAATCTCATTGCCGCTGGCGCCAACGTAATCGCCAGTATTGCCGCAATCGCCATGGAAAAATTCTTGGTGAATGCGAGCGGCTTGAAAAGACGACCCTCCTGGCCTTCCAGTGTGAATACCGGGAGGAAGCCAACTGCAATGACCAGCAGAGCAAAGAAACTCGGTCCGCCAACCTCTTTCACGGCGGCGATCACGACAGCATGAGACGGACCTGGCCGGCCCTCAGCTTCCCAGTGTTCCAGCTTCTTGTGGACCTGCTCGACCATCACGACGGACGCGTCTACCAAAGCGCCGATGGCGACGGCGAAGCCGCCCAGCGACATGATGTTTGCCGTCATCCCCATCCATTGCATCGGGATGAAGGCCAGGACCAGGGTGACGGGGATGGTGATGATCGGAACAATCGCGCTGCGCAGATCCCACAGGAAGATCATGATCACTACACTCACAATGATCAGTTCTTCGATCAACGTGTGCCGGAGGTTATCGATCGCGCGATCGATTAGTTCAGACCGGTCGTACGTGGTCACCAATTTGACGCCGGGAGGCAGCGTGGACTTCAGGTCGTTCAGCTTTTCCTTAGTGGCTTCGATCACCTTCTGCGCGTTCTCTCCGTAGCGCATAATGACCACGCCGCCTACTGCTTCGCCCTTGCCATCCAGCTCCCCTACGCCTCTCCGCATGTCCGGTCCGAATGCCACGGTGGCCACGTCGCCGACAAGGACGGGCGTTCCCGTTTGTGCGTTGACCATAATGACCGTCTTGCGGATGTCGTCGAGCGAGCGGATGTATCCCCGGCCGCGAATCATATACTCGCGGCCAGTGAACTCGACCAACCTGCCACCAACATCATTGTTGGACTTCTGCACCGCATCGCTCACCGCATTGATCGGGATTTTGTAAGCGAGCAGCTTGTTCGGATCGACATTGACCTGATACTGCCGTACGAAGCCCCCAATGGGAGCGACCTCGGCAACGCCGGGCACGGTCTGCAACGCGTAGCGAAGGTACCAATCCTGGTAGGACCGCAATTGTTCGATGCTGTAAGTCCCGGTCGTATCGACAAGTGCATACTGATAGACCCAACCAACCGAGGTCACGTCTTTTGCCAACTCCACGCTGACACCTTTTGGCAGACGTGGCGTGACGGAATTCAGATATTCGAGCGTCCGTGACCGCGCCCAATAGAGGTCTGTCCCTTCGTCGAAGATGATGTAGATGTAGGAGTAGCCAAAGTCGGAGAAGGCCCGGATGTCCTTGACCTTGGGCAAACCGAGCAGCGCCGACGTGATCGGGTATGAGACCTGATCTTCCATGATGTCGGGGCTGCGGTCCCACTTGGCGTAGACGATGACCTGGGTATCCGAGAGGTCCGGAATCGCGTCGAGCTTCGTGTTCTTCATCGCGTTCCATCCCAGCAGCAGGGCCACCGCCACGAAGAGGAAGATCAGGAATCGGTTCTTGTCGCTGAAATCGATGATCTTGTTCATCATTGGAAATGCGCCTCGCTCATGAGCTGGCTAAACGAGATCGCCGTGCCGCCGTTCGCAGCCGTAAAGTCCTGGGCCTGTTGTTTCGTCGCAAACGTCAAGGTCCCCGGCGAACAGCGGTCGTATGTCATCTCCTGGGTGTCTTTCATATCGTCCATGTGCATCCCGGCGTGGTCGCACGCGATCACGCGGCTGCCCTCGACGTACCATGCGCCTTCAGGTGGCATTGCCTTGCCCGTGCTGTAGTCGTGGACTGTAATCAGGCGTACTGGCTTGCGCTCCTGATTTGCTTCCGTGATGGCGCAGCGGGGACAGCAGACCTCCATCCTCTTCCCATCAATCTCCGCCGTCACCTTCAGATTTGCGTGCAACGGCCGCAGACAGTAGCCGCAGACCACCGGCTTGGGGTGAGCGACAAACCTGTACCAGCCATAGATCCCCGCGCCAACAACGATGAGCAGAGTGACGGTTAGGGCAATACGTCGAAAGTTCATGGACATTCTCCTTAGTGCGTCATCCCGCTCATTGCGTTTTTGAGTCCGCTTTCGGAATCGATCAGGAAGTTTCCGGAGACGACAATCGTCTCGCCTGCCTTCAGTCCGGTAAGGATCACCGCGTTGTCGTCCACGACCGGCCCAACGGTGACCTTGCGAGGCTCAAACACGCCCCCTTCGTGAACGACGAAGACGTGTTGTTCCGTGCCCGAGTCGAGAACCGCTTCTTCCGGGACCAGGATCTTTGTGCCGTAATCAACCCGCAGTTGAGCATCTGCAAACATCTGCGGTTTTAGAACAAAGCCTGGATTGGGAAGCTGAATCCTCACCTTCACCGTCCGGGTCTGCGGATCGACGGTTGGATAGACGTACGAAATGTTTCCCGTATATGTCTTGCCGGGGTAGTAGCTCAGGGTAAGAGTGACTCTCTGGCCAAGATGAACGAAGGGCACCTCGTATTCATAAATGTCAGCGTCGGCCCACACCGTGGACAAATCGGAGACTGTGTAGAGCTCGGTATCTGGCGTAACCGAAGTCTGCGGAAACACCTTGCGATCGGTCACGAAGCCGGTGATCGGCGAATAGAACGTCAGGTCCTTGCTAACCTTGCCCGTTTCATCGAGCTGCTTGATCTGCTCATCCGATATATCCCACAGTTTCAGTCGCTGCTTTGCGGACTGTAGGAGCGATTGCGATCCCTCGGAGATCTCCTGAAAAGGAGCATTCGCGAGCGTCGCGTTCCCGCGCTTCGCTATCAGGTATTCCTCTTGCGTCGAAACCAGGTCGGGGCTGTAGAGCGTGAAAAGCGGTTGGCCCTTCTTTACCAATTGACCCACAAAGTCTACATAGACCTTGTCAATATATCCGGCTACCTTCACATGGACATGAGCAATTCTGGTCTCGTCCGCGACGATCTGTGCCGTGGTGCGAATGTCCCGAACCAGAGGCTTGCGCTCGACAACCGCAGTCCGCACACCCGCTAACACCTGCTTCTCTGGCGAGATGGTCACCGTTCCGACCGCCATCCTGGCCATGGCCTGATCGTCCGCATACTTCGGGACCAAAGTCATTCCACAATCCGGAGCGATGCCCGGCTTGTCCGACCTATAGGCCGGATGCATGGGGTCATACCAGTAGAGGACTTTGCGTTCGCCGTCCTTCGCAGGCATCCCAGCCATCTTGTCCGTGTCCGCTGCTGGCGCGGTCGCCTTTTGCTCCGTGGCGGACGCCGTCTGCTCTGCGTATTGAGGAACAAGGTCCATGCCGTCCGGAGCCTTCCCAGGCTGGTTGTAGTGGTGCTGCGGGTCCATGGCGTCGTACCAGTAGATAGGCTTTCGCTCGCCGGTTGCGCCTTGGGAGGCGGCCCCACTGCTTCCGGCGCGGGTAAACCAACGATGGGTCGCGGTTACATAAACAAACACGAGCGTCAATACGATCAAAATGCCAAGGATGATTCTCTTCGGTGAGCGGTTCATAGCTACTTTGCCTCCTTCGAGGACTGAATATCCGAACCTGGCGTTGCTGGGAGGGACGGGCCGGTAACATCGGTGCCCGTCAGGACTTCGATTTGAGCCAAAGCTGTCTGGTAGTCGGCAAGCTGCCGGTAGTAGTCGATCTCATAGTTCAAAAGCGTGGAGAAGTTCGCGAGCAGCGAAAGAAAATCGACGGTGCCAACTTGGTATGAGGCCATTGACGATTCGAGAGCGAGAGACGACTGCGGGACCACACCCGTCGAGTACAGAGTCAGCAGCCGCTCCGACGCCTTCGCGGCAAGGTAGTCCTGCTTCAGCTCAAACTTCACCTCATTCAAGCGGTTGTCGCTCATCTTCTCCGCGCTAATCCGGTCTTCGCTGGCTTCTGCGACGCCTTGCCGCTGTTTGTTCTTGTAGAAGACGGGAATATTCACGCTGACCGTGACACCATTCATGGTTGGAAGATCGGAGCGCTGCTGGACCATGTAGCTCACTCCGATATCTGGCCGATACTCCCTCTGCGCCAGTGCGACGCTCAAGCTGCCGCGCTCCACCATCGTTCGATCGCGCAGCACCGCAGTGTCGTTCTCCGCTGCGAGGGCGTACAACTCATCGAGCGAACGGGTGATTGTCGCTGGAGCAACGTCGGCCGCGGGTGGCAGAGGAGACTCTGGCGAGCGCAGCAGAAACACGTTGATCCTGGCCTGTGCCGTGGCCCGCTGTTGTTCAAGAACGGTGAGCTTCTCGATCAGCAGTGAGATCTCGATCTGCGACCGCAGCACGTCGGCCTGCATGGCCTTTCCAACCCGATAGCGCGCCTCGGCAATCTTCGATAGCTTTTCCAGAAGGACCTTGTTCCTCTCCGTAGTCTGGATGGCCCGGTCGTAGTAAAAGTAGTCGTAGTACGCAGTTTTTACTTCGACCGTTATCCTGCGACGAACGGCATCGTAGTCGGCTTGGGCTGCGTCGGCCTCTTTACCCGCAATCGCACCGCGCAGCTTCAACTTGCCTGGATAGGGAAACTGTTCGGATACGGTCAAGCCGCGATAGCTTGAATTGTCACCCTGCATCACGCTGAACGGAGCGGGATTGCCCGCCCATCCGACAGATGCCATAGGATCGGGCAGCGACTCCGCTTGCGGCACGCGCCGCTGCATTGCCTTCACCGTGTGAAGCGCACTCTGGGCCTCTGGATTCTTCTCCAACGCCTCCCGGATGACGTCGTCGAGCCGGAGCATTGCCTGAACGTTCGCTGGGTCCACCACCGAGGCCTGCGGAACAAGTGTAAGGCTTTGAACTGAATCAACCTCTTGGGCCCATAAGCCGCATGGGAATAGCACCAGCCATCCCAGCCAGAATCTGCTTCGACGCATATTGGATCTATTCATTTCGAACTCCCTGTCCATGTTTTTTCCGCACTGCTGGGAGATAGAACATCCGATCCTGTTTCAGGCTCACCCGTATTGTGTGCGTCAACTGCGTCGACCAGACGATAAAACAAGGACTGCGGTAAGGGCTCTTTGAGATCGAACGTGTAAGTGTCGCGATATCCGAAGACAAGCAGGTGGTAGGGGTCTGGATCGGATAAGGTCTGCAGGTCGGCCCAGCGCCAACTGCGGCTGTCACCAGGAGTGTCTGTCACATAATCGATTTCGCCATAGGAGAACCGCAGGGTGCCGTTGGTGCCGCCCGTAAGCGTCCGATGATGGGCAGGGATTACGATGCCTTGCGAAACTGGATCGGGAACGGCATTCTGCGAAGGCCGTTGTACCTTCCTGGCCAACTCGGCTGCAAGTTGCGGAGGAACAGCCTGGTCCAGATCAAACCTGAATCGCTGCATTCCAGGAAGACGATGCTTGCGATTCTCGTAAGTTTCGATGGCCAGCGTGTGCGGTGAGAGAAAAAATGTTTGAACTTCCACAAAGGACCATTTCACCGTGCGCCCCTTGCGGGACCGGAATTCTATTCCGTCGCCACCGATTGTGAGGTCACCCTTCTCGCTTCCAATCGCCTGGTGCAGTTTCGCAGGCGATCCCCAGGAGAGGACTGTCTGTGCTGGGATGGCAATAGCTGGCAAAAGCAGCAGAATCGCAAAGAGCCTTGAAATTCTCATGAAATACTCCCTTAGTCTGAAAAAATGCACACTACAGACCTGTCGGTCTGAGGGATTCCTAGACGAGAGAGTGGATTAAACGAGGAAGGTGCACAGAAGGGCGTGAACAGGCGGATGCCGCAACTTCACCAGGTGCGGCGAGCCACGACTCGTGCGAATGGTGGGCAGAGGAAGATCGAGAGCCACACCGTTTGTTGCCTGAGGTCCATACGTTCCATCATGAGAACTGACGGATGGCGAGATGGACGGAAGAGTCACCGACCCAAGCGGCACAACCTTGCAGCAGCAGGATGAATCCCCTGTCAGAGTAGCAGTTGTCTCGCATAAGGATGCGGTCTGGTGGTTATGTCCCATGCAGCAGGCGTGCGCATGCGAACTGGAAGGCATTGCACAAAGATGAGACGCGAAGCCGGGTGCCCCTGCCATGAGCAGGAGGAGAACGAGAAACGCGACTTTGGATAGTCGTCCCATTATCAGCTTATATAGTATACATCTTTCGGCATATGCGTGGCATGACGAGTGTCACAGACGGCGTACCTTCAAAGGCCCATCGATTATGGTGGTCAGGAACAAGTATGGTGGTCAGGAACAAGGTATTCGGTTGTTGTTTGCGAAGACGGCCTTACAGTAACTCCACCGGCCTTCGGGAAGGGAACAATACTTGTAGAGGGATACCTTACGATTCATTGCCACAATGTCTCCATCCTTCCAATACTGCGAATTCGGAAAGTGACTTAGGCAATTTCGGAGAATCCTTAGGATGAACCTTAGGAAGTACTGCTAACCTCTTGATGTTCCAATAGGTTAGTGTTGGATTTGGTGCGGAGGAGGGGACTTGAACCCCTATGCCTTGCGGCGCTAGCACCTCAAGCTAGTGCGTCTGCCAATTTCGCCACCTCCGCATGGAGCCTGCGCACACTTCTTCGGTGGCAGGAGCGACGTGCAATCCGAGGGTCAGTATAGCATCCCTAGAAGTGGCGGATAAGGTCGGCGAAGGCTGCAAGTTCGAGCAGTTGCTGACCGACCGTGGGCTCGGCGACAGCCTCGTCTTCCAGCACCCAGGTGAAATCGTGCGGCAGGAAGACCGCGTGCAACCCAGCGGCCAGCGCGGGGTTGATGTCGGACTTGGGGCTGTTGCCAATCATCCAGGTGCGCGCGGGGTCGCAGGCGTGGCGGGCGGCGAGGGCGCGATAGGCGTCGGCGTTCTTTTCGGGAAGGACCTCGACGGCACTGAAATGCGCGCCAAGGCAGGAGCGTGCGAGTTTATCGCGCTGCTCATCGGGATCGCCTTTGGTGACTAGCAGGCAGCGGTGGCGCGTGGCCAGCTCGGCCAGGGTTGCGGCCACGCCGGCCAGAGGCTCGATCTCGTGCTCGGCGATGGACTCGACGAAGCGCAGGATGCGTGCGTGTTTCTCCGCGGTGACAGGTGCGTCCGTCAGTTGCTCGAAGCATGAGACCAGCGAGCGGCGGAAGCTCTTGAGACCGTAGCCGTGCGCCGCAATCGTTGCGTGCTCCACGCGGTTCAGGTGGGCGCGAACCTCCTCGGGAGTGTGGGTGCGGTGGTCGAGGTAGGAGATGAACGCCGCGATCGCGCGCTCAAAGTAGATGTTGTTCTCCCACAGCGTGTCGTCGGCGTCGAAGAGCAGGGTCTCGCCGGGGGGCAGGCGTTCGGGAGCAGAGTCGGCGGTCACAGGTGGATTATATGGTTGTGGCCGGCGCGCAGATGCGTCAAGCAGCGATAATGGCTTGCGGAGGTTTCAACCGATTTGCTGGTGAGCGCATTGACCTGGGGAGACATTCTGGGCTGTCTGCGGTCGGCCGCGGTGTTTGCGGCCATGCTTCTGGCACCGGGGTACTGCCTTGCGTGGGCGTGCAACCTGCTGGGATTCCGCGCGCGCTCGGCTGGTGAGCGGCTGGCGTGGGGCGTGGCGCTCTCCTTTGGCTGCATGACGATCGTCTCTGTGCTACTGGCGAAGTACATCTCGTTTGCCGCTGTGTGCTGGCTGGCGGGAATCTGCGCGTTGGGATGTGCGGGGATTGCGGCGCGAGAGGCGTGTTCGCACCGGCACAGCTCCGGCTTGGCAATCAAGTGGAGGCTGATTGGTACCGGAATCGCCGTGGCGTGGATTCTGTTTGTGATCTTCGAGCTGGTGGACGTCGGCGTGGACGGCCGTCTCTACTTCAGCGTCACGGTCTTCGACCACGCGCTGCGCACGGCGTTTGTGGACGCGGTACTGCGCATGGGAGTTCCGCCGGCGAACCCGCTCTTTTGGCCGGGTCATGCGGCACCGATGCGCTACTACTACTTCTGGTATGTGCTGACGGCGGCGGCTGCGCGGTTAGGTCATGCGACGGCGCGCCAGGCGATGATCGCCAGTGTGGCCTGGGCGGGCTTTGGTCTGGCGGCCACGTTGGAGCTGTATTGCAGGCACTTTCTAGGGAGCGCTCCCGAGCAGGGTTCAGACACGCCGCACCTTGCGATCCGACCCCAACCATCGCATGAAACAACGACGCGATGGATGGGGCGCCCGCCGAGATCGGCGGTGGCGCTGGCGCTGTTAACGGTGACCGGCCTGGACATTCTGCCGGTGCTGGTGAAGGCGCTGCTGCGAATGCCGACCGACGGCGACATGGAGTGGTGGTCGGCGGCCCAGGTCTCCTCGTGGGTGGACTCGCTGTTGTGGGTGCCGCATCATGTGGCGGGACTGGTCTGCTGTCTGCTGGGGTTCCTGCTGGTGTGGATGTCGAAGGGCCTCGGTCGAGGCCGCCGCGCGGGATGCGGGCTGATCGCGGGCCTCTCATTCGCCAGCGCATTTGGCCTCTCCACCTGGGTAGCTGTGGCGTTTGCCATGGTGATGGCGGCATGGATGGTGTGGGCGCTCGTGTGGGAGCGAGGCTCGCGGTCGCGCGTTCCAGTACTGCTGTTGGCGGGAGCGGTCGCGACGGCGGCATTGCTGCCGTATCTGGTGGAGCTGCGCGGGGAGGCTTCGGCCACGAATGCGGTCCTGGCGAATGGGGCGACCTCGCCGCACGGCATAGCTTCGATTGCAAACGATGGCACGCATCTGCTGCGCTTCGGCGTGCGCCATATAATCCCCGCCGACAGCGTGCAGGGGATCGGCTGGGTGGAGCGGCTGGCCGAGGCGCATCCGGCGGAGGAGGACGCGGGCGTTGGGCTTGTACTGCTTCTGCCCGGATACTTCGTGGAGCTGGGATTCTATGGCCTGGTGTTGCTGGCGGCGCTATGGGCGATGCGCCAGCGCAAGCTCGACGAGACGGCGCGGACGGCGCTGCTGCTGGCGGCCGCTGGGCTGGTTGTTTCCACCTTCCTGTGCTCGACGATCGTCGAGAACAACGACTTCGCAATGCGGTCCATCCTGATTGCGCAGTTCTTTCT
>Ga0224530_1000066_pt1 | contig 65900 bp, 43 predicted proteins | sample CBST75metaG_FD_179873 | JGI IMG/M metagenome (GOLD analysis project Ga0224530, IMG submission 179873) | Peat soil microbial communities from Stordalen Mire, Sweden - C.B.S.T75 | ecosystem: Environmental > Terrestrial > Soil > Wetlands > Peat | place: Sweden: Norrbotten County, Stordalen Mire...
CTGCCGGAGTTCACCAGCGCCAGCCCCTTCAAGAACAGCACCGGGAAGACGCACGGCATCAGGTTCAGCAGCAATCCACCCAGAAACGCCAGCCCGGAGATCCGCAGCACGCCGGCCCCGGAGGCTTGCGTCTGCCCAGCCGGAGCTTGCGTCCCTGTATTACCAGCCGCAGAAGCGACCGGTGCCTGCGCCTCAGAAGCCGGCTTCCCTGCCTCATTTGCGGCCGTCGCGCCGCTTGCCGCGGCCAAGCCCGGCAGCGCCACAATCTCGAACGCTCTTCCCCTGGAAAGCTCCAGCACTCCGCGCAACTCGGCCGGCGCGCCCTTCAAACTCGCGTCCTTCTTCAACCCGAGGACGATGCCCTGGGTCGTGGGATTCAACTTCTGCGGCGCCGGATTGTCCAGAATGTCCTGATCCGCAGGAAAGAAGGTCCCGTCCGTCTCTCTGCGGCCAGTCTCGACAGTGAGATTGAAGCCTTCCTTCACGAGCAGGAAGCCCACCTTGAAGCCCGCGGGCAGCGGCCGGGGAATCCGCGCGGCGAAGCGGCTGAAGAGCGCGGAATCGGCGGCGGCAGCCTCGGTCTTGCCCGCCTGCTCCAGAACCGTCCGGTTCACTTCCAGATCCGCCTTGCCAGGGATGCACCTCTCGCTGCAAACCAGCCAATCCACCTTGGCGTCCAGCGCCGCCGGTCCCGTCTTCGCCGTCTGCGCCACATTCAGCGTCAGCGGAAACAGCACCTCGTCCTCGTAGCCGAAATCCATCAGCGGCCCCAGCGGCAGCCGCTTCGGCGCGGGAAATTGCAATCCTCCGGCCGTCACACCCTCAGGCAATGTCCAGCGAATGTGCGGCGGCAGCCCGGCATCGCCCGGATTCTTCCAGTAGATGTGCCATCCCGGCTCCAGTTTGAAGTACAGTCCCGCCTGGGCCGGAAGCCCCTGAGCCAGCGTTTGGGGCAGCACCAGCAGCTCCACGCGCACATGTGGCGCATCGGCCGCGCTCGAGAGAGCCAGCGCTGGCAGAGTAGTGGCCAGCAGCAACGAAACTGCAAAAATCGATCGAAAAAGACGCATGACGGGGAAACTCTGACTCCTTGACAGTTGGACTCAGTCTACCGGACGAAGGGCGCAACCAATCTCAATCTCACGGCTTAGCCTGCGAAGCAGCCCATGCCGCGTGTCGCCGATAGATGCAGTCGTTCTGGACGCACTTCACCCCCGCGGCCCGCGCCCGCGCTACGGCCTCCTCGTGCATCACCCCGTCCTGCAGCCAAAGATACGGAATGCCGAGACGAATCACGTCGTCCACAATCGCCGGCACGTGCTCCGACGCGCGGAAGACATCCACCAGGTCAATGCCTGCCCCGGTTTCGGCCTGCGCTGCATCGAGGTCGTGGAAGCACTTCATCCCCCGCACCTCGTCCACCGCTGGATTGACCGGCAGCACGCGATAGCCATGACGGGCCAGGTAGCCGCCAATCGTGTAGCTGGGGCGCGACGGCTTGTCGCTCATGCCCACCACGGCAATCGTCTTTGCTGTACGCAGCATCTCGTCGATCACTTGAGAATCGGCCATTTTTCTTCTCCCCAGCAAGCGTTCATTCGTGTGATTCGCTCGCATAAACAAACGCGGCCCCACCGCTTGGGTGGGGCCGCATTGCTGCAGAACCGCCTTTACTTGATCTTGATGAAGATCGTGGCAAAGGTGAACAGGGTGAGGGACTCGATGAACGCCAAACCAAGAATCAGCAGAAGCTGAATGCTGGCCGTCGCCCCTGGGTTGCGGGCAACCGACTCGGTCGCCGAGGCAACTGCTTTGCCCTGGCCAAGGCCGCAAAGACCGGCCGCGAGAGCGATGCCCAGGCCGATGCCGATGGGCGCCAGATCGACGACGGCAGAGCCGCCCTCAGCAAACGCCGGAACGGCAAAGCAAAGAACCGCCAGAACCATAAGAACCGATTGAAGCTTACGCATTTGTTTCTCCAGCTTCCCTTGGATTGGCTGCCAGGGGGTGGTTGAGGCTCACCGTGCTGGCCCCCTCACACTTGCAGCCTTCCGTTGCTCCGGAGCGGAAGCTCTCCCCGGCGGAATCTTTTTCCTCGCGTGAACCGCAAAACGAGGAGATACGAAAAAAGACTCTAGTGCTGTTCCGCTACGGCGCTACCCAGATAAATAGCAGCCAGCAGCGCAAATACCAATGCCTGAATCACCGAAACCGCCAGGTGAAGCCCCAGAAAGGCCGCCGGCACTGCAATCGGGATCAGCGAGAAGAAGACCAGCGTCACCAGATCGCCCGCGAACATGTTGGCCCAGAGACGGATGGTGAGCGACATCATGCGCGCGCAGTGGGAGATGATCTCGATCGGGAAAAGCAGCCAGGAGATCCACCAGATCGGCCCGGCAAATTCCTTCAGGTACCCGATCGGCCCATGCACGCGAAGGCCGTGGAAGTTGTAGTAGAGGAAGACCGTAACCGCCAGGCCGAGCGGCACCACCGGCGACATGGTGGGAGCCTCGATTCCCGGAATCAGCCCCAACAGGTTGCAGGTCAGCACAAACAGGAAGATGCAGGTGACAAACGCCTGAAAGCGCTCATACCCGTGGCCGATAATCGACTCCGCCTGGCCGCCGACCAGTTCGTGAAGCATTTCGGCGATCTGTTGCGAGGTCCCCGGCTTTTCCACCGAAAGGCTCATGCGCACCAGTGCGAAAAAGGCGATAAAAGCGAGAACCACCAGCAGTTCCAGCGCGAAGGTGTTGTCGATAGGAGCGGCCGGGTTGGCGGGATGCACGCCAACCACCTGGAGAAGCGCGTCCACGGGGCCGGCAAAAAGGCTGTTCAGCAACTTGGTAAAGGCCAGCGATTCCAGCATGAGGGCAAATGTCTTTCTGTTTCCAGGCGATGTTCACTGTCGCTGCTTGGCTACTCTCTCAACAGCCGGAGCGCTTCCCACGTCAGTGTCACGACCGCAAGACTCAGGCCGCAAACCAGCGCTATACCCGATCCCCGGAAACACTTCAGGCTACCATAAATGGCCGCCCCGAAAAAGCACAGACGGAGCAGAAAGAAGGTAATCACCAGAAATGCGCTCTGGGAACTCTTCTGCTTCCGTATGCGGTCATTGATCAGTTTGACCAGCCGCTGCCATTCCATGATGCTGGCGGTCGAAATCACCGCGCCCGTCATCAGCATCGCGCCGTTGCGCCAGCCGCTGGCAATCGTCAGTACGACCGAGGCCGTGAGACCCAGCAGAACGGTGTAGCGGATCGCCCGTTTGAGCAGTGCCTGGAGATCTTCGTCGGTCAGGGTGGCAAGGGAGGGTGCTGCTTCGGTCATGGTTTCTTTTCAGTATCTTCGGATTGGTCTTCGGGTTCGGTCTCTACGGTCTTTGTGCTCATCACCAGCCGGACCACATACACCAGCCCGGAGACGCCGCCAAAGATGATGCCCGCCGTGGGCATCCACGGCTGATGCAGCAGGCTGCCCAGCCAGTAGCCCAGCAGCCAACCGATAAAAGCGGCACACGGCAGCAGAATGGCAATCTGCATCATCTTTTCCGCTTCCACCAGCGTCTTGATTCCGCTGGGATACACCTTGCTCTTCTTCGCATTCGGATTGGGGCGGGTAAAGGCCATGGGAGTCTCCTCTCAGCATACAGCCGAAACAGGCCAGCGGGTATACTTCCCTTTTGGGCTCTCGCCCATTCAGTGGAAGGAAAACACCGTGTTCGATTCGGAATTTGAGCGCAATCTCTTCGACTTGCGCAAGTCAAAGCTCGAAGAAATCGTCAAGCTCGGCCAGCCGGCTTATCCCAATCAGTTCCCCTATACGCACACTGTTCCCCAGGTGCGCGCCATGTGGGGCGAAACCACAGCCGAGGCCCTTGAAGACCCCCGCGTGACCGTCGCTGTCTGCGGCCGCATCATGGCCATTCGCGCCCAGGGCAAGGCCGGCTTCGCCACCCTGCAGCAGGATGGACAGCGCCTCCAGATCTACGTCCGCAAGGACGCCGTCGGCGACGATGGCTTTGCGCTCTACAAACTGCTCGACATGGGCGACCACATCGGCGTGGCCGGCTACCTCTTCCGCACCCGCACCGGTGAGCTGACCATTCACGTCGAGCGCCTCACCTTCCTCGCCAAGGCCATGCTTGCCCTTCCGGAGAAGTTCCACGGCCTGGCCGACATCGAATTGCGCTATCGCCAGCGCTACGTGGATCTGTTTACCAACCTCGACGCGCGCGAAGTCTTCGTCAAGCGTTCGAAGACTTTGCGCGCCGTCCGCAACTTCTTCGACGAGCGCGGCTATCTCGAAGTCGAAACGCCCATGATGCAGCAGATCGCAGGCGGTGCGGCCGCGCGCCCCTTCATCACCCACCACAACGCCCTCGACCAGGACCTCTTCCTGCGCATCGCGCCGGAGCTCTACCTCAAGCGTTTGGTGGTCGGCGGACTCGACCGCGTCTACGAACTCAACCGCAACTTCCGCAACGAGGGCGTCAGCGTCCGCCACAACCCCGAGTTCACCATGCTCGAGTTCTATCAGGCCTACGCCAACTATCAGGACCTGATGCAGATCACCGAGGAACTGGTGGAATACGTTGCGCGCGAGGTCAACGGCACCACCATCACCGAGTTCAACGGCCACACCATCGACCTCTCCAAGTGGGAACGGCTCAAGATGACGGAGACCATCGTCAAGTACTGGCCCGCGGAAGCCGGCCCCAAGCCCGCCCCAACCGCCTTCGAAAACATCGATGTGCTCAAGGCGCGTCTCAAGGCGGCCGTCGATTCGCTCAAGACTGCCATCAAGGCACAGGACAGTGCGCCCGTCGAACCCGAAGCGACCCAGCCAGAGATTGAACCCGCCGGTCCGTCTTCGCCGGTAAAGGAGCGCCTGGCCGACCTGAAGACCATCACCGCTGCGCTCCATGAAGTTCTGCACGAGATCGAGAAAAACATTCCGCTCGGCAAAGCCGTCTATCACGTTTTCGAGGCCGTAGTTGAGCCCTTCCTTTTCGATCCGACCATTGTCTACGAGTATCCGACCGTGGTTTCGCCGCTCTCCAAGCAGAAACCCGACGATCCGGAGCACGTCGAGCGTTTCGAGTTCTTTGCCGGCGGCTTCGAACTGGGCAACGCCTTCAGCGAGCTGAACGACCCCATCGAGCAGCACAAGCGCTTCGCCGACCAGCTCAAGGAGCGCGCCGCGGGCGACGACGAGGCCCACCAGATGGACGAGGACTACGTCCGCGCCCTGGCCTACGGCCTGCCCCCCACCGGCGGCGAAGGCATGGGCATCGACCGCCTCGTCATGCTGCTCACCGGCTCCCGCTCCATCCGCGACGTCATCCTCTTCCCGCTGATGCGGCAGCAGACGGCGAAGGAGAATGAAGAGGAGTAAAAAAGGTTCTAGGGGCTAGGTGCTAGGGGCTAGGTTCGACAATCAACATTTCCGAGGGGCAAGATGGGAAAATCGTTCCGTGAACTGGACGTTTGGCAACGAGCAATGGAACTGGCAGTGGCAGTCTACAAACTGACTACCGCATTTCCTGATTCCGAGCGCTTCGGGCTTGTGAGCCAACTTCGCCGCGCCGCGGTCTCCATCCCGAGCAACATCTCCGAGGGGTCAGGCCGGGCAACCAAGGGGGAGTATCTCCAATTCCTGGGACACGCGCGAGGCTCTGCCTTTGAAGTGGAAACGCAGCTTGAGCTTGCGCGAGTTCTTGGATTCGGCAAGGAAGATGCACAACTCAAAACCTCTGATTTATGCACAGAAGTTGGCAAAATGCTCCGCGCGATGATGCAATCGCTCCAGTCATGAGGTAGAAGCCATGATTCTTCTTTCTTGGTTTTCTTTCCGTGCAATAGCCTTATCCCGGTCGGCTCAGTGGTATTTGACATTCTTTCCAACGCGAGATCAACGCACCTGAACACACGAGGAGCACTCGCAAGTAACTCAGTTCTGGGCTGGTCATGCTAGCACCTAGTGTAGTGTCTCTGAAGTTCGCAGCATAACATGAGGACTAGTTAGTACGCGGAAGGCATTGAAAATGCAGATCCTTCGCTACGCTCAGGATGACAAGCATTATGGGGCGAACTCAGGAGACGGGACACTAGAACCTAGCACCTAGAACCTAGCACCTATGAGGAGCACCTCGACCTTGAACATTCTCTTTGTCGGCGACATTTTCGGAAGCGCGGGACGGCGCATCGTGAACGAGCATATTGGCTACCTGCGCGAGGCGCATTCCGTCGAACTTCTCGTCATCAACGCGGAGAACGCCGCCGGCGGCTTCGGCCTCACGCCGCAGATTGCCGAAGATCTCTTCGATCTGGGCGCCGATGTACTGACTACCGGCAACCACATCTGGGACAAGCGCGAGCTCATCGACTATCTCAACTCCGTGCCCGCCGACAGCCAGGAACGGCCGCGCCGCGTCCTGCGCCCGGCCAACCTTCAGCCCAACCTTCCCGGCTACGGTGTTTTCGAGGGAACCACCACCACGGGCGTTCCCTATGCGGTTGTGGATCTCCAGGGCCGCGTCTTCATGAACACGCCCAACGACCCTTTCCACCTCGCCAACGACCTGCTGGCCACCATCCAAGCCAAAGTCATCCTCGTGGACTTCCACGCCGAAGCCACCAGCGAGAAGGTCGCCATGGGCTGGCACCTGGATGGACGCGTGACCGCGGTCCTGGGCACTCACACCCACATTCCTACGGCCGACGAGCGCATCCTGCCCGGCGGCACGGCCTTCCAGGCCGACGTGGGCATGAGCGGCCCTTACGACAGCGTCATCGGCGTCGAAAAGGAGCTGGTGCTGCACCGGTTTCTTACGGGTATGCCGGGCAAATTCGAGGCCGCCAAGGGGAATCCTAAAATGTGCGCCACGCTGGTGTCTTGCGAGCCCCTCACCGGCCGCGCCAACTACATTCAGCGCTTCATGCTCGGCGAATAGTCACTTCCACGAGATCCGCAATTTGACAGCGGTCCCCGCTTCCATCGATACTGCCTTCAATGCGGAACTCAAGGAAATGCGGAATTGCGGTCATGGCCATGTGCATGTGTATGCCAGGCGGACCCATCCGTGCGGCTCTTGAGCGGCAAATGCGCTAGACGCAACCGAATCTTGAAGCGAAACGGCCCGGGTCCGAAGAGGATTCGGGCCGTTTCGCTTTTGGCGCGGCGCGCATCCTGCCCGGTTCGCATCCAATAGCCAGAATCCAAAGCTGCCTGAAGGAGCCCAGAATGTCCGAAGCGAAGCAACACTTAGCCACCCTTGCCGTTCATGCCGGCCAAACGCCCGACCCCGCCACGGGTGCGTGCGCCGTGCCGATTTATCAGACCGCTTCCTACGTTTTCAAAGACGCCGCTCATGCCGGGCGGCTATTTGGGCTGGAAGAGTTTGGCAACATCTACACCCGCATCATGAACCCCACCAACGACGTTTTTGAGAAGCGGGTGGCGGCCCTGGAAGGCGGAGCGGCCGGACTGGCCACGGCCTCGGGCATGGCGGCCGAGGCCCTGACCTTGACCACTCTGGCTTCGGCCGGGGACGAGATCGTCTCCACCACCTCACTTTACGGCGGCACCTACACCCTGCTGCGCTACACTTTCGAACGCCTGGGCATCACGGTCCGGTTTGTCGATGCGGACGACTTCGACGGCCTGCGCGCGGCCATTAACGACAAGACCCGCGCCCTCTACACCGAGACTTTGGGCAATCCCAAGCTGGATGTGGCCGACATCGAGACGCTGGCTTCAATTGCACATGAGCGCGGTATTCCCCTGGTCATCGACAACACCTCGGCTTCCCCGGCGCTGGTGCGACCCATCGAGTGGGGAGCCGACATCGTGGTCAACTCCGCCACCAAGTTCCTGGGCGGCCACGGCACCACGATTGCCGGCGTGATTGTAGACGGAGGCAAGTTCGACTGGGCGGCCTCGGGGCGCTTCAAGAACTTTACCGAGCCGGACCCCTCCTATCATGGCCTTTCCTACACCGACGCCTTCGGGCCGCTTGCTTTCATCCTGAAGGCGCGCGTGCAGGGATTGCGCGACACCGGAGCGGCGCTTTCGCCTTTCAGCTCCTTCCTGCTGCTGCAGGGGATCGAGACGCTGCATCTGCGCCTGGAGCGGCACAGCCAGAACGCCCTGGCAGTAGCCCGGCACCTGGAACAGCATCCCGGCGTGGAGTGGGTCAACTATCCGGGCCTGGAATCGAGCCCCTATCGTGCGCGAGCGAAGAAGTACCTGCCCAATGGCGAAGGAGGACTGGTGACCTTCGGCATTAAAGGCGGCTACGAGGCAGGAAAGAAGTTCATCGATGCTCTGAAGCTCTTCTCGCTTCTGGCCAATATCGGCGACGCCAAGTCGCTGGTCATTCACCCAGCCTCGACCACCCACCAGCAGCTATCGCTGGAGGAGCAGGCGGCAGCGGGCGTGACTCCCGAGTTGGTGAGGCTGTCGGTAGGCATCGAGGACATACGCGACATTCTTGAGGATCTGGACCAGGCCATCGAGTCCGCCAACGGGCAGGCGTTTGCCTGTTCTGCCGAAACCCAGGGTCTTGCCGCACAATGAGTATCATGACCGAACCGCAAGCCGGGACCGGAGCGGCGCCTGTCGCAAGCCGCGTCCCGGCGCCAACCTACGAAGGCGATTTCGTACTCGACGAGCCGTTGCTGCTGGAGAGCGGACGCAGCCTGGCAGGAGTGACGCTGCACTACGCTGTCTATGGCCGCCTGAACGCGGCCAGGAACAATGCCGTTCTGGTGTGCCATGCGCTGACCGGTTCGGCGCTGGTGGGCTCCTGGTGGCCGGAACTTTTTGCGCCAGGCGCGGTTCTGTCACTGGAGCACGATTTCGCGATCTGCATTAACCTGCTCGGCTCCTGCTACGGCTCGACCGGCCCCGGCTCGGTGGACCCGGAAACAGGGAAGGTCTACGGGTCCGATTTTCCGCTGATCTCCGTCCGGGACAATGTAAGGGCACAGGGGCGCTTGCTGGACTCTCTGGGGATTCGCAGCCTGCGCCTGGTGCTGGGCGGCTCCCTGGGGGGCATGCAGGCTCTGGAATGGACGATTCTCGATCCGGAGCGGGTGGAGCGGGCGGTAGTGATCGGGGTGGCGCCGCTTTCGGCGATGGGGCTGGCCCTGAACCACCTGCAGCGCAAAGCCATCCAGGAAGACCCGGAGTGGAAGGGTGGGCACTACCTGCCGCAGCGCCCGCCGCGCAGCGGGTTGTCGCTGGCCCGGCAGATCGCCATGCTCAGCTACAAGTCCGCGGTACTGTTCGACGAGCGCTTTGGACGCAAGCCGAACCGCAACGGAGAGGATCCCTGGGGACTGGACGACCAGGGGGGCGGGCTGGTCGGAGGGCGCTTCGACATTGCCGGCTACCTGGACCACCAGGGGGAACGCTTCATCGACCGCTTCGACGCCAATGCCTACCTGGCCATCCTGCGCACCATGGACACCTGGGACCCGCTGCATGGATACTCCTCGCCAGTGGAGGCCTTCAGCCGGATTCGCGCGCGGCTCAGCTTCGTGGGCATCAGCTCGGACTGGCTGTTCCCTCCCCAGCAGGTGCGCGAGTTTGCCGAAGCAATTCGGGCGGCGGGCGTGCAGGCCGATTACCGGCAGATGATCAGCGACCACGGCCACGACGCGTTCCTGGCCGAGCAGGCAGAGTTGGTGCGTCTGCTGCAATGAAGCTGGGAAGCATCGACAAGGTCCAGGGCTGAAGGTGTCGCGTTTTCGGCCAAAGGCGGTGGCCCGGCGCGGCAAATCGGGCACCGAAGGACTCTCGAAGGGCACTGTTTCGATCCGGCAGGGCTCCCGGATTGCGAGATTCCGCATTTCCCTTGCAACTTCGCTTGTCACGAAGGGCGGGTCTTTCTATAATCCTTCCAACACCGCATTGGAAGCCGTGGTACCGTTTACCCGATCCTCGGCGCTCAACCGCCTAAAAAAGAACGGTTGTACATTCCCGGAGCGAGTGCTTGAATATTGATCTCCATTTCGGCAATTCCCAGGAGCACTGAATGAAGAAGTTAGTCTTCGCATCTGTGATGGCATTGGCGAGCATTTGCCTCGTTTCCGCGCCCACGCTTCGAGCACAGGAACCAGGTACGATCTCGATCAAGGATCCCGCCGAGTTCAATGCCTATCAATTGGCTGACAACCAAACCGACCCCAAGGCCAAGGCCTCGGCCATGGAAGGCTTTCTCAAAACCTATCCGCAGAGCGTCGTCAAGAAAGCTGTTCTCGACTCTCTGATCAACACCTACCAGGCCCTGCAGGATACTGACAACACGCTCAGCGCGGCCAGCCGCATGTTACAGGTGGACCCGAACAACTTCAAGGCCATCCTCTACTCCGTCTTCATCAAGAAGGGGCAGTGCGGCAAGACCCAGGATGCACAGACCTGCGACGACGCCGCGGCGCTTGCCCACAAAGGACTGCTGGCGACCAAATCCGCCGATGTTTCCGATGCCGACTGGAAGACGCAAATCGATGCAGCCTACCCGATCTTCCACTCGACGATCGCGCTGGACGATGCGATCTCGAAGAAGGACTTCAAGGGCGCCGTTTCGGAGTATCGGGCGGAGCTGATGCTTTTGACGCCCGAACAGACCAAGGTCACCCCGGGCTTGATTGATGTTCTGTACCTGGCGGAAGCCTACACCAAGCCGGACGCCAAGGATCTGGTCCAGGCGGTCTGGTTCTATTGCCGCGCCTGGAACTTCGCTCCTGATGCCGCCAAGGCCCAGATCGAGCAGAAGATCGAGTACTACTACAAGCGCTATCACGGCAACCTGGAAGGTCTGGGCGACGTGAAGACGGCATCGGCCGCGACAGTCTTTCCTCCGGGAACGTTCGTGATCAAGGCCGCGGCAACGCCGGCCGAGGTTGCGCACAACGTTGTAACGACCACTCCCGATCTGAACTCCCTCAACCTGGGCGACAAGGAATTCATCCTGGCCGCTGGTTCCAAGGAAGACGCCGACAAGCTATGGGCGCTCTTGAAGGACAAGGCCACGCCGGTCCCAGGAATTGTGATCGAGGCGACCGCTTCGGTGCTCAAGCTCGCCGTGACCCAGGACGCCAAGGACGCCAAGGTTCCCGACTTTATCGTGAACATGAAAGCGCCGCTGGCGGACAAGGACATTCCTGCAGTTGGTTTCGAGTTCAAGCTGCAGCCCAACGCAGAACTGGACGCGACCTACGACTCCTACACGCAGGTTCCCGCTACGGCCACCCTGGCGCAGACAGCGCAGATTGTGCTGAAGGACGGCTCTATCCAGGCCGAGAAGAAGAAGGCTGCTCCTGCCGCGCATAAGCCCGCGGCCGGCCACCACACAGCCCATTGATCGCACGGTGCGATTGGACCAAGCCAGAGATTGGCAAGGTCCATTACGCCACGACCCGCTCCTGAGTCATGAAGGGCAGCCCTCATCGGGCTGCCCTTTTTGTGTGCCCATTCACCCAGGCGGGAAGATCGCCCCAGGTGGGGTTGCCTGGCTTGGACGGAAGCATTCCGGGTCCTGGCTGTTCCCTACTCTTCCGGCTTCCAGACATAAGCGCCCGTCTGCGGCAGACCGATGTGGGCCAGGACGCGGCAGACAAACTGCCGCGCCATTTCTGTTGTGTCCTGCGGCTGGAAATAGAAAGCCGGAATCACCGGGAAGATAACCGCGCCGGCTTCGGCGGCCAGCGTCATGTTGCGCAAATGAATGCGGTTGAAGGGCGTTTCCCGCACGCAGAGCAGCAGCGGCCGCCGCTCCTTGAGCGTCACATCGGCGGCGCGGGAGATCAGCGAGTTCGCGAGCCCGTTGGCGATTGCGCCCAGAGTGCCCATCGAGCAGGGCAGCACGATCATGCCATTCGAGGGGTAGCTGCCCGAGGCGATGGCCGCGCCAATGTCCGCATCGGAGATCTGCACAGTCTTCGTTGGCGGCACACCCAGCAGCTTTTCGAGCAGGTTGTTGCGCCCGCTCAAGCCCAACTCCTCGGCCAGCACGCGCAGGGAATTCTCGGAAGGCACAAAGTGGACCTGCGCCACGCGCTCATCGGCCTCGAGAGCACGCAGCAGTTCGCGCCCAAAGACCGCGCCAGATGCGCCGGTGAGTGCAACGGTTAAATCCAAGCTTCTAACTCCTAGCTTCCAACCGCTAGCTCGTTGTGCCGACTTAGTGGTTTCTGTGCGTCAACCAGAAGACAAGTCCAAACCAAAGCGGCGCAGTGGTCAAATGGAGCGCCCGCGCCGTAGGCGCAACTGTGGTTAGCCCCGCGCTTCAGCGCTTTCAATTACCCACAAGTAGGATAAGCCCGTGCCGGTGTTGGCGTACTTGTGGGTAATTGAAAGGGCAGAGCCGGGGGTTCTCCCTTGGGCAATAAACCGTGTACTCCTGACACGCCTGAGACAGGAGTACACTGCGTCTTCCATGCACACCATCCGCCGGTATTGAGAACCACCAGAGAGCCGATTTGAAGGCCATCGGAACTGTCCAGATGCAGTTCGATGGAACCGCCTTGAGAGCCGCTGGCCACGCGCACGCTGAAGCTCGATGCTTCGTCATGGCCAAAGTCGACGCCGCGAACCCTGATGAGGGACACCTGCCGCATCCTACCACGGGACCGTCGCGATGGTGCCGTCGCCGTTGTAGGTGAACTTTGATACTTCAACCGAACGGCGCTCACGATGGGTTTCGGTCAGGGCGAAATTAAGCGTGTAATCGAACCCGAAGACGTAGGATGAGCCCTTACGGAAAGGTCGCCAGCGAGGCCACGGTGCAGTGGTCGGTCCAATTCACCATGTCGGTTGATGTGTAGAGTCTCCAGTTCACCATCTTGAAGCCTGTGGCATCGTCCTCATCGTGGCTGGTATACAGGTAGACCGTGCCGTTATAGACGAGCGGTGCGGAATCGGCCGTGAAGTTGGTATGAATGATCGGGTTTTGAGCGGGGCCTTGCGCCGCAGCACAGAACCAGAGAACCTTTAGCGCGAGAGCGTGCGGGAAACGAAACAGATGCTTGTTCATGTGGCTAGCTCGGACCCCGCGGGTCAACAGAAGAGTTGAATGGGTGACGGCTCCAATAGTCCGTTTGACAAACGATGTGCGGGCTGGCCGCCGACCGTGCTGTCCAGCCATGTTTTTTGACCGCAGCCGGACCTGTATCGAGAGAACCATACGCGCCCACCAGGGAGCGGTTAGAGGGCAGTGATTCTCGTTGATTGAATAATGCCCAGTAATCGTTTACTCTGGTGCTGAAATCACGGCACACAAGTCCGGGACGCGCTCTTTCCAGGGGCACCTCCGAGCCTGCGGGCTTTGGATCTTCTCAACCACGAATTGTGAGGACACGAGCGCATGACGACAGGATTGAAAAAGCACTTCCGCTTTCTCTTGTTGTTCGGAGCCACGGTGGGAGCCTTCGCTCCCCTCAGTGCTACCACCACCCAGTTCAAGCCGCTGGCCGACGGAGCGCAGATCGCCGTGAACGGAGGCACGCTTCAAGTCAGGTTCTGGTCCCCGGAGATTGTCCGCGTCACCTACGCGCCCGGCCCGGATCTGCCGGCGCTGAAGAGCCCTTCCGTCGTCGCCACTCCGGAAAGCGTTCACTTGACCCACCATCAGGGCAGCCATATCTTTACGGTGGCGTCGCAGAAGATTGAGGTTCGTGTCGACCGCCAGACTGGCGCCATCACATTCCTGGACCCCGCCGGCCGGGTACTGCTCCAGGAAGCTGCGCAGGGCAGGCAGGTCGAGCCCGCCACCGTGGAAGGCGCCTCCGTTACCTCGGCCACTCAGTCGTTCGATCTCGCGCCGGACGAGGCCATCTATGGCCTTGGGCAGCATCAGGAGGGAGCCTGGAACTACGAAGCGCACGGCGGCTTCAAGGTCCAGCTTGCTCAGTCGAACACCAATGTCGGTGTTCCTGTGATGACCTCCAGCAAGGGCTACATGCTCCTTTGGGATAATCCCGCTGTAACCACCGTCTCCTCCGATCCGGCTGCCGATGCCGGCGCCGGCCCGCGCGTTCTTCGCTGGTCTTCTGAATACGGCAAGGCCATTGACTATTACTTCTGCTACGGCGATGGAACCATCGCTACGGCAATGGCGGCGTACCGGCAGCTGACCGGTTCGGCTCCCATGATGCCTCGATGGGAGTTCGGCTTCTGGCAGTCCAAGGAGCGTTATGCCTCGCAGGAGGAACTGCTGGGCGTAGCCACCAAGCTGCGCGACCTCAAGGTTCCGGTGGATGGCATCATCCAGGACTGGCAATACTGGCCGGCCGGGAACAATACATGGGGGTCACACCTGTTTGACCCGAAGCGCTATCCAGACCCGGCTGCCATGTTCAGTCAGTTGCACCAGATGCACTACCATACCTTGATCTCAGTCTGGGCCAAGTTCGACCTGGGCAGCAAGAACAGTGGGGAGCTCAATGCCGGGGGTGGTATGTTTCCCCAGGTAACCACCTATGCTTTTCCTCCCGGAAAGGGCCAATGGTATGACCCCTTCAGCACGGCTGGCCGCGAGCTCTACTGGAAGCAGATTCGCGACGAGCTCTTCACAAAAGGGGTAGACGGCTGGTGGCTCGACGCGCCAGAGCCGGAGATCGGCGGCATGGGATTCCGTACTTACACCACTCCGATGGGGCCTGGTTATGAAGTCTACAACGCGTATCCGCTGATGCACTCAAGCGGCATCTACGCGGGGCAGCGCGCTGCGACTGACAGGAAACGCGTCGTCATCCTTACTCGTTCCGCGTATGCGGGCCAGCAGCGCAACAGCGCCATCACCTGGTCCGGGGACATCCAGGCGACATGGCAGGTGCTTCAACAGCAGGTTCCTGCCGGGCTGAACTTTTCCCTCTCCGGCATTCCTTACTGGAATACCGATACCGGCGGGTTCTTCGGCAACCGCAGTGCAGGCAACGGCGACCCCACGAATCCCAAGTATGAGGAGTTGTTCACCCGTTGGTTCCAGTTCAGCTCGTTCTGTCCCATGTTCCGCGTGCACGGCTCGTATGGCCTGAACCCGGGCAAGGAATTCTGGCGGTTTGACGCAGCAACACAGGACATTCTCCGAACCTACCTGAATCTCCGCTACCGCCTCCTGCCCTACACGTATTCGACAGCCTGGCAGGTCACAGCCGGCGGCAGCACCTTCATGCAACCGCTGGTCATGAATTTTCCGAAAGACCCGAAGGTCCTGAACATTGGGAATCAGTATTTCTTCGGACCTTCCATCATGGTCACGCCTGTCACCACGGCTGGAGCGACAGACCAAACAGTGTACCTGCCGGCTGCCGGCGCGCCCTGGTATAACTTCTGGACTGGCGAGAAGACTGCCGCTGGCGAGAGCATCGACGCATCCGCTCCGGTGAGGACCTTGCCTTTGTTCGTACGCCCCGGAGCGATCGTTCCGTTGGGCCCCTTTCTGCAGTATTCGAACGAAAAGCCCGCGGATCCGATCGAACTGCGAATCTACCGCGGAGCCGACGGACATTTCACTCTCTACCAGGACGCGGGCGACACCTACGACTACGAAAAAGGCCAATACGAATCCATCCCGCTCACCTGGCACGATGCCAGTCATACGCTGGAAATCAGCGCCCGTACCGGCAGCTTCCCCGGCATGTTGAAGATACACACCTTCAACATCGTTGCGGTCTCACAAAATCACGGAGCAGGTGTGGAGCTGGTGGATCACTACGATTCGGTTGTTCACTACAATGGCAACGCGGTGCGAATAACCCTTCCTTAAAGACAAGACGATATCTTCTGACGCACGAGGGCGCAGTCGTCAATGTCGTATATACAAAGCGAGGGGCGCGATAGGGGGCGCGCTGTTGCCGCTGCTCCCTATTCCGGTCCATCTTATGTGCGGCGTCCTGAGACCGGAAGATACCGGGTGTTTGGTGGTGCGGAGCACTTCTTCAGCCCAAGACCTGTGTGCGAGTTCCCGATGATCTATGGCAGAATTCATGCAGGAACTCTGCAGGGACACCCCGCCCAAAAGTAGATCGGAACGTCAGATTTGCAGCCCAACACCCGGATACTTCCGCTCTCCAAGTATGCCCGCTCCAGTCGTCGGGAGCAGTTTCTCACCACCATGGAAGCAGTAGTTCCCTGCTCCGAGTTGGAAACTATTTCTTCAAATGTCACTTTCTCTCTTCATCTCAATGGAACGAGATCCTTTGCAAGCCGCTCAAGTTCAGGAACCATCTGATCCCCTTGCGCGGTTCCCCAGGGACCAGCCTGCTGGACCATGAAGATGAAGACTCTACCCTCCGTGAGACTGAGGTCCATCACGTTCTTGTAGGCGCCGCCATGGCCAGCTCCGCCGGGAGAGATACTCCAGCCCAAACCGTAGCCTGTCGCGTTTAGTGTACCGTTCTGTCTGCTGGTCATCTCATGGACCGCCTCCGGAGAAACATATCGCTTCCCTTCGAATGTGCCCCCGTGCAGGATCATCTGGCAGAACTTCGATACGTCGGCGGCGGTCGAAAAGAGCCCACCGGCAGGCATTGGATAACGGCGCATCTTGTCGTCAAGCGGATAAGTCAACTGGTCGATTGGAGTGTCCACAAGATTCTTCGTCTGCGGGTCAAGTTTGTAGCTCTTTGCGAGCCGGCCAATCTGCTCGGAGTTAGGCCAGAATGTGGTGTCCTTCATTCCCAGCGAGTCAAAGAGCCGCTCCTGCATGAATTGTTCGTAGGGCATTCCGCTGACAACTTCGATGATCCTTCCCGCGGTGTTCAGGCCTTCGTTCGAGTACACATAGTCTGTGCCGGGCTGAAAGGTCAACGGTTCTGCCGCGAAGCTGTGTACAGCATCCTTCAACGGCAGCAGGTCGAGCGCTCCTGGTTGAGCGGACGAGCGAAAGGGCAGCCCACTGGTATGACTTAGAATCTCGCGCACGCGAATCGGGTGAGTTGGCGGCACCAACTGTGTCGAGCCGGCACCGGTCAGCCGCACCATCTGTCCCTTGAACTCCGGAAGATACTTTTCGACCGGGTCGTCAAGCTTTACCTCGCCCTCATCCACGAGCATCATCAACGCCGTAGCGGTCATCGGTTTCGACATTGAAGCGATCCAAAACATCGCATCTGCCGGCATGGTGGCATTCGCGGCTTGATCGCGAAAGCCAATGCCCTTCAGGTAGACAGTGTGATCCCGATCCGCAACAAGCGTCACAGCGCCGGCGATCGTGTGATTATTCACCGCTACCTGTAAATAGGATCGAATGGCATCGGGAAGCGCCGCGCTCATGGGAACAGCCGGTTTTTGCGCGTGGGCCAGCAGTGACATACCGACAAGAAATGCCGACACTGCGCATTGCTTCTTGATGAAACATCCATTGCGGCCACTCTTGCCATTCCACGGATTCCGGACATCCATGTTGTCCATCCTAACGCGCAGCGGCTCTGCGCAGTTCTTGAAACGATTGATGAGCAGCCAGATTATATCGGTCAGCCTGAGATGTAGATGTGCTGAGTCAACACATCCATGTCGGCCCTGATGATCGGACACGTAGCGGCTGCCTATCGCTGAGCCGCGAGGAACCGGAATTGAATTGTTTCAACACGTGATCCATAGTCATCGAATGGGACCAGCATTGTCAAGGACTGGTGACCATATTGCCTCTTCATAGCATCGTGGGGCATTCTCCTTCGGAGAGGAGTTTGGACGGCACAGTCCATTTCGCGTAGATTGCGACACTCTTCTTCTGGAAGAAGAATGAATCCTTTCACTTGATAACCCAAAGAAGGTTGTCGCGCTGTCCCTGGCGATGGCGGTAGATAGGAGTTTTCCCCTGTGGCGCCCAGGTTCTGGCCACGTTGGGAATCATCAGGAAGCCCGATTCATCGGCAAAGACGATGTGGGCGCCCAGCCTTGTGGTGTTTTTTTATACGCGGCCACTCTTTTTGTTTCCATCGCTCGATCTCTTCTTCATTGCGCTCCAGAGCACGTCGTTCCGGCTTCTGCGGAGTCCAGCCGAGGTCATGCATCAGGCGGCCGATATGATCCGGGTGATAGCTCACGCCGAACTCGCTCAAGATCAACGCGGCGATCCGTGCGGCGGTCCACAGATTGGTGCGATAACCTTGCGCCAGTGGCCCCTTGAGTAGAAGGCGAACAAGCTTCTTCCGCTGCATGACGTCCAGCTTCAGTGGCCGTCCAGGAGAGAAACGGACCTGCAATGCCTCGTCGCCGCCCCGCCGTCGAGCATCGCGCCAGCGCATCACTGAACTCGCGTTACATCCAATCTGCCGTCCGACTTCGTTGAGCGAGTAGCCTTCGTCCAACAACGCCAAGGCGCGACGGCGACGGTCTTCCAAAAGCTCGGCACTTGCCTTCAGTCTGGGCATAGGGATACCGGACCTCTGTAAGTATGATTGCAGTATTTATGCAGTGGTCAATAAGTGATAGAAGTGGGCATTCATCCGAGGCCGGGAGAGACCATTCTCATTACAGGTGCGATGGGAGGCGTCGGTCGAACCGCTGTTCATGTTGCCAAACAGTACGGAGTTCATGTTATTGCAGGAGTTCGTGCCAGTCAAAAGAAAGAAGCTGAAGGTCTGGGTGCGGATCGCGTCATTATGCAGCTTGGCCTTCAGAAGGATAGTTCTGGGGTATGGAACAGAGGAAACTGTATCCCAGCGACATAAGCCCGGAGCAGTTTGAGCAGATTCGCCCTCTATTGGAATCGGTGCGCAAGCGCACCAAGCCGCGCACAGTGGATTTGTATGAGGTCTTCAACGCGGTGCTGTACCTGCTCAAAAGCGGTTGTCAGTGGCCCATGATTCCGGAGAGATTTCCCAAGTGGAATACCGTGTATTCGTACTTCGCCAAGTGGAGCCAGCCCGATCCGGATGGAACAAGCGCCCTGGAACGGGCCTTTAAAAAAATCCGTTGGCGAGGCCCGCGAGAAACTGGGGCGCAACGCCATGACCAGCTTCTTGATAGTTGACGCGCAAAGCGTGAAGAACACTGACAGCGCCGAACAGAAAGGATACGACGCAGGCAAGAAGGTGTCCGGCATCAAACGGCACATCGGGGTGGATACGCAGGGACTGCCCCATGCCATCGCAATTACCACGGCCGAAGTGACCGATCGCAGCGGGGCCTTGCAGGCTATCGACCGCTGCCGGCCGAATCTGGAGCGAGTGGAAAGCGTGTTGGTCGATGGCGGCTACACCGGGCAGCCCTTTGCCGATGGCGTAATGGCGCGCCTGGAAGCCACCGTTCAGGTCGTCAAGCGCAATGAACTGCGCACCTTTGCGGTACTGCCCAAACGCTGGGTCGTCGAACGCTCCTTCGAGTGGCTGGAAAAGTGCCGAAGGCTCTGGAAGAACTGTGAACGGAAACTCAACGCCAGCTTGCAGGTCGTTCACCTCGCCTTCCTCGTCCTCCTACTCAGGAGATTGTAAACAGGCTCTTAGACCCAGCACGAACCGGCCAGCCGGCACTGGCCCATGTCACTCAGCAGCGCTTTGCCTCGGCCCTTCTCCGTCGAACCAGACGACGATGGCCATATGATCGTGCCATCGTCGTCTGAGATTTAACTGCGGTAAAGGGACCGTCCTGCTGATAATCCGGGATTCAGGTGCAGCGCCGACAGCGCGATAACAGGTTGCTACTGCACCGTTAGATTCACGTCAAGTGTGTGACTCACTCCACCAGAGGCCGCAACGAGTTGCAAAGTCGTGCTGCCCGTGATGGCTGCGTAGTATGCCTGCGACGTCGATGCGGTGTGACTCGAATCGCCACTGTACTTCGCCGTAATCGAGTGAGTGCCCACGGTCAGAGTGCTGACCGGCAGGGTTGCCTGCCCGCTGCTGAGAGTCACGGGGCTGCCAAGCGCTGTCGTTCCATCGGAAAATGTAACAGTGCCAGTGGCAGCCTTGTTTCCCCCAGATACTTGGGCGGTGAAGGTAATCGCAGTTCCAGAGGCTACTTTTGATTGCGAGCCGCCGACAACCACTACAGTGGACGACGGGCTCGAACTGCCACCGCATCCGGACAGGAATCCGAAGGTTGCGATCAAGACGAGAAGCGTCGCCAGGTTTCTCTTTCGGCGCCGTGCAAATCCCAGCATGAACAAGCCGGCCAGGCCGGCCATCTGGATGCCGGTGGCCCATCCGGTCGCTTTGCTGGATGCCTGCGTTGTAAACGGCCCCTGCATGCTGACGGTCAGGTTCGATTGGCCGCCACCCGACGAAAGACTGGACGGAGAGAAGCTGCATGTCGCCCCGGCCGGCAATCCGCTGGCGCAACTCAACGAAACGGCGCCGGAGAAGCCGAGGATCGGCGTAACCGACAGAGCGTCCGTTGTACTCCCTCCGGCAGAGACTGTCATGGATGACGGATCCGAGCTAATCGTAAAGTCCGGGGACGTCACAATGATGGTCACAGGCGTGGTCGTTACGGAATTGAAGTCCTGATCGCCGGAGTAAACCGCGGTCACAACGTTCGTTCCGGCCGGAAGCGTTGCTCGAATGCTGACCGCAGCGTCCATCTGAGGCTGGGTCGGCGCCATGCCAAGCGAACCAGTGATCGCTTGCTTCGGTCCACCGTTGACGGAGGTGAAAAACTGCACCGAACCCTGTGGGTTGTAATAGCCGTACTTACCGAAACTGTGACCTGTAACAACCACATTCAGGCTCGTCTGTTGCCCCGGCAGCACGTAAGAGGCTGTCGTCGTGAGACTCACCGGAGTATCGACTTTTGCCACCGTGGTCGTGATCACAGGGCTGGAGGAAGAAGCATAGTTCGAGTCGCCCTGGTATACCGCAGTCGCCTTGAACGTGCCGGCATCGACCTGTATGATCTGAGAACCTTGCCCGTTGGTTAGCGTGATCCATGCGCTGATATTGCCACTGCCGTTGACAATGACAGTGCCCGTGGGTGTGGGTCCGCCCGCTGTGGCCGGAGTTACCTTGACCGCATAGGTGAAGGACTGTCCGTACGACACGGTCGGTGGCGTTTGCACAATGGTGGTCACCGTTGCGGCGCCAGCCGCCGAATTGATCTCGAAGTCTGAGGGATACGCCGCACTCTTATCGGTTCCAGACACGGCCGAGAAGTTCACGTCGCCGCTGTAACCGGCGGTGATCTCGTGCATTCCCAGAGTGCTCAGCGTGGCTGTGTACGTAACGTGAGCATAAGCCGCGCCGTCGTTCGCGATTGGTATTTCGGCCCCCAGCTTCTGACCGTTGTCATAGAACTGGAACGTGCCGGTTGGAATCGTTTTTCCATAGCCTGGCTCGATGCTGGCCGTCAGGAACACGGGCTGGTTGGCCGGAACATCGTAGGAACTGATGCCAACGTATGTAACCACCTGTTGCTTCTGCACGGCGATCTGCTGGGGCGCGGATGTACTGGAGTTGAAACTGTTGTCTCCAACGTACTGCACAGTTACAGTGTTTGTGCCTACGGGGAAGGTGTAGGCCGCTGTATTGCCGGTGGAGATAAGGGCCGTGCCATTGGAGTTCAAAGGCGCGCTCATGACCACGCTGCTTCCGTTAAGAATGTTCACCGTTCCGGTAGGGAGACCTTGGCTCGATTTTCCCGCAACCTTGACGCTCACATAGAGAGGGTATTCATACGGGAGCGTTCCCGTGTAAGCCACTTGTTGGCTCGTGCTTGCGTCGATTACGTAAAAATTGACCGACGTCGTGCTATCCTCTGGAGCAATCGTGAGCGACACCGGAGCCGAAGTGCTGCTGCTGAACGTTCCATCGCCACCATAACGCGCCGTGAGGTTGTATGTTCCGCCCGGGAGATTGCTCACCGACCCGGAGTAGCTGCCGGAACCGTCCAGCTTGGCGTCGCTCGCCGTGCCGTATTTGTTCGTCACCAGAGCCACATCGCCCGTGGGAATCAAGCTGCTGTTGCCGGCCGGCTTTACGTTGACATTGATATTGAGCGGCTGGCCGTGCGTCGAGGTCGTGCTATCCGCGTTTAGCGTAGTCGTGGAGCCTGCAGAAGCAGCAACGCTGCCCCAGTTTGCGACCAGGTTTGCGGCATTCACCGTGCCCAGTCCGGTCGCCATATCGTACCCGGCGCCCGCGTTCCATTGCGTCGAGTCGGTTCCGTATCCTTCCAGACCTGGGTCACTGTTGCTGCCCAGAGTAATGTCGTTGAAGTTACATGCGGTTGCGGCCGTCGGGTCGGTCCTCATCGAGGAGTTGCACGACGACGCACTGTCCATTGCCGCCAGGCGATAGAGGACATAGTTGGCTTGTCCCTGGAAGGCGCCATACTTTTGCTCCACCAGGGCCAAGATGCCGGCCATCGCAGGCGCCGAAGCCGACGTGCCGCCGATGATTCCCCATTGGTCCAGCACCGTCTGACCATTGAGCGACTCTGTCTGGCAGCTGCCGTTGATGCATACCATGTATCCTTCGTCATCCGGCGAGGCATTCAGAGAGAGGTCCGGAGTATCGCGCACGCCATCGTTGGGAATGCCAGTCCCGGTCTGCCAGGAAGGCTTCGAATATCCCTCGATACAAGTCACATTTCCCTGACTGTCGACAGAGAACTGGCTGCAATTACTCGGCCCTCCACCTCCGGCTTCGAGATTGTAACTGGTCTGTCCGTAGACGCAGTTCGTGCCGGTCTGTGGCAAGTTTGGATCGCAGCTCTCATTCCAGGCTTGTTCGGGCATGTACCCTAATGCCGACGCGAACTGGCCATCGTTGTTCGGGGACCAGTAGGCGGTATAGTTATTCCCCTCATTGAACTGAGTTCCTCCAACCGCGACATTGAACGGAGTCGAACCAATCCCATTGATGGATGGTCCATACTGGGCGGGACCCTGCGATTCGTAACCTGCGTTCTGCAGGTCCGCATCGCATTGGGCAGCGCCACCGTCTCCTGTAGAGACAAAGACCGTAATACCTTCCGCGGCGGCCTGCTGCCACAGAGAGTTGTAAAACTCGTTCCCGGCGGGCCCCATCAGAGCCTCGCACTGGCCATAGCTTACGCTCATGATTGGAGAGATTGCGTTGTCGACAATATAGGCGGAGGAGATATCGATTCCGTCTGTCGTGTCGGTGCTTGCGCTCTCAACCAGGTTGATGTTGGCCCCGGGGGCTGCGGCCCCCGCCCACTCCACATCGAGAGCAGACTCCTGCATGTCCTTTCCGCTATTCGGATATCCCGGGTCGGTGCCGTTGACGATGATGTTGGGATCGTTCTGCGGCAATCCGAAGACCGAACGAAATGCCTGGATATCTCCCAGGTAGATATCGCTGCGCCCGGCAATTGCGATCGAGATTCCCGCGCCATTCACGCCTCCCTTCAGCAGGGGCGTCTCGTTGTAAATCGTTTGGAAGTCGTTCGGCGAAAGATAGTAATAATAGTTACCGTTGCCGTCGGTCGTCGTCATGTTGGGATTGACTACCGCGCGCTTGCCGTTCCCGCTGCGGCTCACCGTGGTGATCTTCGAATGCAATGGCTGCTTGCGGAAGTCATTCAACGAGAGCACGCCCGCCACAACCGGCGTAAGCGCCTGCGGAATCGAAATATTCGATGAGTTTGCGACCTGCGCTTGCCCGTTCACGCTAAACCGATGCATGGAAGTCGCAAAGGCCCCGTTCACTTGCTGAACACTGCCGGAGAACTCAATCCACTGCCGCCCCTTGGCGACCCTTGTGGGATTAAGTCCCTCCGACTGCAGCCACGCCGTCACCTTGGCCAGATCCTCATCCGACGGGCCATATTCCGCGCCAAATTGCTGGGGCGTCAGCCACTTGTGATACCTGCCGGAGTTCTTGTCGTATAGGTCTCCGAACAGACTGTTCAGGGATGCCTGCTGCGCCGAACTCGGACTGAGCACAAGAATCATCTTCTGCAGACTCTGCGAGCTATCTAAGGCGCCCAAGTCCTGCGCGGTCTTGATCGCTTTCGGAACCGTCCCCGGCAGCGTCGTCCGGACAGAGTTTTCAATTGGATGAACAATTCGGGAAGCAGGGCTTGAGGTTTGTGCTAGTGCAGGCACCGCAAATAGTGCCGTTGCCAGGAGAATACCAAGGGACAGCGCACTTAGCCGGAATCGCATACAGAGAAGGAATCGCACACTCAAAAGAGCAGAATTCAATGTCTTTGTCCTCGATTGGAACTTTGGTTAGCACAGACACATGCGGAAGGGGATAGATACACGCCACCGTGAACGCAGCATGGGCGCAGACAGATCAGGCGTGGTTGCAATGGGATGGACGGAGATTCTTAATGCATTGGACGAATCACAAGGGCGTACCGCTGCCTGCGCCGGAGCCGACGCGATTTACTAGCAGATTCAACTTGTGCCGTTGCCATACTATTTTATGGATTAACTCGTGATAAATGTCAATAGTTTTTTGGTTCGTCCTCCGCAGCCACTTCGCGCGCAATGAACCGCTCGCGACTCGATTCTATGGAGTTGAGACGTGGATTCCAGTCGTGGGAGTCAGCGCCTGTCTTTGCGCCAACACTCCCACTCACCCTCGCGCCCGAGCGGGAGTCTTTTCCAATCCAGGAATGAGCCTGAAGGGTGAGCTGGACGCTCCGCGGCGACGGAAGATCGATGTCGTGCTGGTGTGGCGGCTGGAGTCCTCGCCCGTGGCACTTAGAATGGCAGGACCAGCAGAAGCTACAGGCCGATATCGAGGCAAGCAAGTTCGATGAGCGTGACTCTCGGCAGAAGCTTCATCCGCTCAACCTCGAGTTTGTATCGAAGATCACACGGTGAGCAATTCACAAGTGTATCCTCCACCGAAATCAAGTCAGGCTTCAAAACGGGATGCCATCGGCCAGCATCTGGTGTTGCAACTCATGGGCGCGGCCAGCGGCAGTTGCCCCAGTATCTGGGGCGTCTCGGGACGCCTTATTTTCGTGAGTTGCTTTGATGACCGCCCAAATCCGTTGCGATATTATCCCCGTTCACGTGCCAGCCGGATGAGGTATTGGCTGGCGGCAGCATGCGCGGCGTCAGTTCGATCAGTGTGCCACCATTGAACTTCCCCACACGCCTGCTTCTCGACTGGAATCCCGCTCAAGGCATCTTTTTCCAGACAGAACCGGAATCCCAGGACTTTAGCACGCATTGCGAGTGAGTGAGTGCTCCGAGAAGAATTGTCATTGCGCTGCGCACAGCCGGTGATAATCATCTCCAGGGCTTCATTCGCAGACTCACGGTAGACGCGGAAGTACGCGGTCTCGATTTGGGGCAGGGTTGCGAAGAGAAGTGAGCGCACATCGATTGCATCCTTGAGTGCCTGGAGCGAAGTGTGCCGCAGGCGAATGCTCTGAGACAGGTCTGCGTCCCAAGGATCTGGCGGGCGGGCGAGCCAATCGCATTCCACTGTCTCACCGAGGATCTGAAAGCGAAGAAGCTCTAATGGCGCGCGACTGAGTTCTCCGAATCGCATTTGCACACGGAGCCCTCGGAGAAACTGGGCGGCCTCGCAAAGTCGCTTGGTCAATCGCGAACTTCCCTTGGACCACCAGCTTTCTTGAACGCGGTCGAAGGGGGAAACAACAGGAGGGAATGGCATCAGGTTTCTCCATTGCTTGAAATACGCGGAAAGACCCAGGTGGTTCTTCGAGGTCTGCGCCGGAACTGCCGCGGCAGCGTTGTTTCTTTCTCAGAAAGAGCACACTGCCACGCGCAGGTAAGAGGTTGTCTTCCCGAGAGACTCGCTAGATCGCGGACGCTCCTCGTTCCCGATTGCGGATCCTCATAATGTCGTCCACTTTGTAGATGAAGATTTTTCCGTCTCCAATCTTCCCAGTGGAGGCGGCTACCGCGATGATTCCCATCACTTTTTCCACGACTTCATCCCCGAGTACCAGTTCGATCTTGATTTTGGGCAGAAGATCGACGGAGTATTCGCGGCCCCTGAAGACCTCGGTGTGGCCTTTTTGTCGGCCATACCCACGGACCTCTGAAACTGTCATGCCTTCGACCCCGGCTTCGACCAGGGCCGCTTTTACAGACTCGAATTTGCCCGGTTGGATAATTGCTTCGATCTTTGTCATAATCTCCTCGCTTCATGGATGTGATGCCCCCGGTGGAGGGTTTTGCGATCGGTTTCGTCATCGATTCAAACGCGAGGACCCGTGAGGTCCTTTGGCATGCCAGCAGGCGCAGTCAAAGAGGAGATGACGTATTCGGGATACGCTGAAATGCCGTGCTCATGAAGGTCGAGGCCGTACAGTTCCCCTTCTTCGGAAACCCGCAGCGTACCAGTCTTGTTCACCAGATACATCATCGCGAAGGCGACAGAGAAGGTGCACACTGTAATGATGGCACTGCCGATGAACTGGGCTTCAAGGACCTTGACACCGCCGCCATAGAACAGGCCGGTGAGCGGAGCGGTATTGTCCGGAGCGGTGGGACCGGTGGCGCCATACTGGCCGGAAGCAAATAGACCGAGCGAAAGAGTGCCCCAGATTCCGCAGAATCCGTGGACCGGGACGGCTCCGATGGGATCGTCGATGCGCAGCCATTCCAGCAATTCAACTCCCATGCATACGATCACGCCGGCGACTCCACCGAGAATGATTGCACCCGTGGGGCTGACCCAATAGCACGGGCAAGTGATGGCTACGAGTCCGGCGAGAAAGCCGTTCACGGTAAAGCCGACATCCCATTTCTTGCTTAGGAAGTAGGCATAGATCATGGCTGTCAGTCCTGCCGCGCAGGCCGCGAGTGTGGTGTTGGCGGCAACCCGGCCGATACCGATGAAGTCCATGGCGGACAGGGTAGAACCCGGATTGAAGCCGTACCACCCAAACCACAGGATCAGCCCGCCTGAAGCGGCGATTGTCAAATCGTGTGGAAGCATCGGAGCGCCGCCATCCCGTTTGAATCTTCTGCCGAGACGAGGGCCCAGAACGATTGCGCCGGCCAGCGCGATCATTCCGCCGATTGTATGCACCACCGTTGATCCAGCGAAGTCGTGGAAACCAAGCCCAAGATTGGGAAGAAAATAGCCCGCCGTGCCCATTGTCGCGAGAAAGCCGTCGGGACCCCATGCCCAGTGCCCGATGATCGGATAGATGAAGCCCGAGACACCCAGCGAATAGATCAAGTCGCCAACGAAGCCGGTACGGCCAATCATGGCGCCAGAGGTGATCGTGGAGCAAGTGTCGGCAAACGCGAACTGGAAGAGCCACACGGCGAGGAATGCAATGCCCGTGGATTCGTATGTGTCAGGCGCGCCTTGCAGGAAGAACCAGTGGTATCCGATAAAGCCATTGCCGTGGCTGAACATGAACGCAAAGCCGATGGCATAGAAGAGAAGGCCGCACAAACAAGTGTCGACAATACACTCCATCAGCACGTTGACAGTCTCGCGTGAGCGGCAGAATCCGGCCTCAAGCATGGTGAAGCCCACTTGCATTCCGAACACAAGAAACGCGGCAATCAGTGTCCATGCGGTGTTGATGGGATTGACGACATCGGCCGCCTTCAGCGTACTGTCGGCAGCAAGGACCTTCGCAAAGAAGACGCCGCTGACAGCCGCCATGACAAGCAGCGCTAGACCGACACCAGCCAATTTTCCGACCAGCAACGTGGCGCCGTAGCGCTGCCACTTCGGTTCACGAAGACGTGCTGTCAGGCGCGAGAATTTCCCTGCAAAAGACAATGATTCTCTTCGCTGAACAATGAGTTTCATGCGTAGTTCCTCCATTCAGATTTTGTGCAGATAGAATTGCTTGCAGATGGAACAAACGACGCCGCAGGGCCTGAACCCACAGCGGAGAACCAGAAGGCGCTCTCTGATTCAGACATTCATTGAATAATCGGCGTGCTGCGTTCGTGGAGAGCCATGCAGGCGGCTCCAACTCCGAGCCAGACCGCGCATTGGAAGTTGGGCGCTGATCCTCATGTCTCTAGAGAGTATGGTTCTTTTCCAGGCAACACAACTATCCTTTGGTATAGTTCTCTTCAATCTTCATGCGATCCTTATGCGTTCTGAGAGCCCATGCGCTCGGAGGGCGATGTCATGAGGTAGAGATCCTCTCGGACATCCTCACAAGATCGGCGAGCGATTCGGCCTGCATTTTTCTCATCACCTGCCCGCGATGCAACTTGATGGTCACTACGCTCAGGTGAAGCTTCTCGGAAATCTCCTTGTTTGTCAGTCCCGCTGCTACGAGGTTCATCACCTGCCGCTCCCGCTGCGAGAGCGTCGCCGCACGCGCCTGAATCGACTTGACGAGTTGATCTGCCTGGCGCTGCGAGCGATCCAGTGCAAACGCCTGTTGCACCGACTGCAGCAGCTCTTCATCGGGAAATGGCTTGATGAGGAACTCGACCGCGCCAGCCTTCAACGCCTTACGCACCATCGGAATATCGCCGTGCCCGGTCATCATGATGACTGGAAGGGAAACGCCGGCCTCCATTAGTTTTGCCTGTAGTTCCATTCCGCTGATTCCGGGCAAACGAACATCGAGCACCAGACAGCCGGCCATGCCAGCGTTCCAACGCTTAAAGAACTCCTCCGCAGAAGAATAGCTTTGGGCCTTGAGGCCAGCCGACTCGATGAGATCGCAAAGGCCACAGCAGATTGCTGCATCGTCATCGACAATGAAAACCGTTTCGACTGGACCGCTGAGATTCGTCATTTGCTTACCTTGAGGGTGAACCGGAACATTGTGCCTTGCTCCGATTGCTCTGACCATATTCGCCCATCATGGGCTTCGATGATGCTGCGGCAGATGGCCAGCCCCATTCCCGTGCCTTCAGGCTTGCTGGTGAAGAAGGGCTCGAACATCTTGCTTTTCACTCGTTCGGAGAACCCGGGACCGTGATCCGTGACCGAAGCTTGAATCTCGTCTGAACCTTGCAATTGCGTGCCAATCTCAAGAACTTTTTCCCCATTGATCTCCGCCATTGCCTCCATGCCATTGATGGCGAGATTGAGCAGCACCTGCTGAATCTGGACTGGATCGACTTCAACCTTCGGAAGAGCCTCGGCCAACCGCAGGTGAATGGAAACACTCCGCCGAATTGCATCGTCTCGCAGGAGCTGAGCCAGGTCCAAGATCACGCTGTTCAAGTCCGTGAATTCCCTTACATAATCCGTTTTACTCAGCAAGGAGCGTACACGCCTCACAACATTTGCAGCCCGTGTTGACTCTTGAACGATCATGTCTGCAGCCGCGGACGCTCTTGATACGTTGGCGGGATCGGCCTGCAACCATCGGCGGCAAGCAGCGGCGTGGGTCGCCAATGCGGTCAGCGGCTGGTTCAACTCGTGGGCGATAGACGCCGCCATCTCAGACAAACTCGTAGTACGACTGAAGCGCGATAAGTCCTCGTGTGCCGAAAGAAGCCGTTGTTGTGTGGAATGCCGGTCTTCGATGTCAATATGGATACCGTACCAGTGTGCAATGCCATTGTCCTGGGAGCGTTGCGGAATGCCGCGAACAAGGAACCAGCGATATCCTCCGTCCGCGCCGCGCACGCGCGCCTCCACTTCGAACCTTCCTCCAGCAGCGAGCGCCGCCTCCCATCCCTGCCGGAATTGTGACGCATCCTCGGGATGGAGAATACTGAAGAACGATTCGTCCCGGAGCGACTCGGCTGCGCCTCCGATGTACTCCAGCAGATGCTGGTTGCAATACTCGACTCGGCCGGAGGCATCTGCGCGCCAAATCTGCTGCGGAATTGCCTCGGTCAACATGCGCAACTGACGCGTGCTCTCTTGAATCTCAAGGTTTGAGCGAAGGAGTTCGGCTGTGCGCTCCTGCACCTTGGTCTCCAGCAGGTCGCGGGCACTCCGAACGGCACTTTCAGAACGCCTTCGTGCGGAACTCACGATCGAAATGGCAATTGCGCAGAGAATAAATGCCGCAAGAAAGCTCTGCGAGTCTTTCGCAACCGTGATTGAAAAGAACGGAGGAATAAAGAAATACGTAATAATGAAGGTAGAAAGCGCAATAGCAAGGAAGCCTGCAATGGCACCGCCAAACCACGCGCTTCCCATGACTGCGGCAAAGAAGAGAAACACAAATGGATAGGCGATGGCATGTTGCAGCGGAAACGTCCACAACAATGCAACAAGCACAAAACAGACCGCGACGGAGCCGGGCTTGACCGCATACTCCATCGTCAGCATCTGAAATCTGGTCAGCCTTGCCGCCAACATGCTCCCATCATAACCGGACTTCCCGGCCGGTGAATTCGCTATCGGTTTTCCCTGTCCGAGATCGAGGCAGTTAGTTGACCCGCATTGTCGAGGTAGCGAACGCAATTGCCGGGAAACGTCACGAAGCCCACTCAATCGGTGCCCGACATGAAGCGGATGCGGCCAGTCGATAACCTCTGCGATAGCTGGGAACACTCCATCGTCCTGGAGAAACAGCTGCGAGTTGATCCGATTGAGAGCTATCCGGTCTGCACGGGTGGTCAACACGCGTGTTCGCCGGGACCGTCAATCCAACACCGGCGCAATGAGGCACAATATCACTCTCCAGGTGGGCCAAATCGAATGCGCGAAGTGGGCAAGCCTGAACAGCGAACTCAACAGCACAATGAACTACGAGACTGGTTCGCCTATGACTTCGATCCGATGGCCTTCTCGACCAACAGCGCCAACCAGATGCCCTTACCCCTCGTCGTCGCGGCGAAGCCCCCAGGAAATAAACTCAGTACCCTCGATCATGCAGGCTTGCCGAAAACAGACGTTTGAGCGCATGGATACTGAGTCCGGGGCGCAGGAACTGCTGCGGCCGATCGAGCGAGAGCAGTGTTTCCAACGGCGTGCGCCACTGCTTGTAGAAGCGCCGTTTACGGCCCTTGGCGTCGATCTGGACTTCGGCCTGGGCCGCGGGCCGGTGGTAGTTGACGTAGGGGTTGAGGAAGCCGGTATAGAACTGGTTGAGGGGCTCGGCGTGGGCTGGGCTGATGTGTCCCCAGCCGATGTGCTTGCGTACAATGGCGGCGTTTTTGGTCTCCACCAAGCTGTTGTCGCCGCTCTTGCGGGGACGGCTTTTGGTCTGCTCAATCAACAGTTTTTCCAGCAGTTCAGCCACCACTTTGTTGATGAACTCGCCGCCGTTATTGGAGTGGAAGTTGAGGATAACAAAGGGGAACTGCTGGAGGATGCTCTCCAGCAAGGGCATCAGCCAGGCCTCGGAGATGCGCGGCATAGCCAGCACCACCTCCCACTGCGTAACCTCATCGACGGCGTTGATGTGGTAGATTCCCCTGCCCTCGGGGCCGTCGCCCTGGTGCATGGTATCGATGCGCAGAAAGCCCGGCTGGCCGTTCGGCGTAGGTTTGCGCCGCTCGCCGATCGAGACCGCCGTGGGTCGCGTCTTCTCGTAGCTGCGCAGGCCGTAGCGTGAGTTCTGGCGCAGGTTGTAGAAGTGGCCGTTGGACAGGTTCGCCAGCCGCGCGGACTGGCCCGGCTGAGTCCGGTCATACGCTCGATGTAGGCCCGCAGAAGCCGTTCTTCGTGATGGCGAAGTCATATTGAAGCATGCCTTCGGTTCCAGGGAGGATTCTCTGTTCTGGATCTTCTCCGCGAGCAAGCCATTCACAGCTATGTTGATCCACCTTCTCGCCGAACGCGGCAAGATACAACTCGATGAGCCACACTCCGTTCGAGTTTGTGGACTATTCAGAAGCCGCATGGTCCCATTTCGGACATTGACATTGATAACGAGCAGTCGCTGGCCAACCGCTGAACCTTACCTGATTGATCACTTCAGCGAGCGTAACTTTTTCCTGGCAGCGTCAGTACAACTCCACGGGAAAGGGTGCAGTCGAGGGTGCTGAACGAATTTTTGGGGTGTTGAAGGGTGCTTATGAGCGCTTTTGAGTGCTTTTCATCGCCATCGATGCTCATGTTTTCAATAAGTTACAAGCAATTTGTGTTATGGCATGGAAGAGGTCAGTTCATGGTCGTTGCGACGTTACAATGCCGCAACCGGCACCGCTGTCAGTCTGGCCTTTATGCTGCGCGAGGGCAAAGTGCATGGCGTGATCTTCTTTCCGCGATGGGTGGCTCTCGATCCCAAGAAGACTGTCTGCTTTCAGAACGAACACCTGAACGAGATGCACAGTTATCGCGACGCCAGGCCAACCTATCCGAGGCTGGTGATCGACGAGTTTGCCTCGATTAACTTTATCGAGGAGTGCGGCGCAGACAATGAGAGCGTGATTGCCTCCACCGCCCAGCGAATTGCCGGCGAGCTTTGCCAAACGCCGCAATTAGGAATGGGCGCACTACTTCTTCACCCCTGAAGCTGCGTGATTTGCCTCAGGCGCGAAGCAGAGGGACAAGCCGGGCGTTCAACTGGCTGTATGCGGCCGAGACACGGGGCGGGAGAGGCGCGTCCGACCTGGACTCGGGAGCGCCGAAGCTGGCACGGACCGATGTTTCGGCCAGCAGGCCGCTGGACCAATGAGTAAGCTGGGCGGCTATCGTGGCATGTGCGCCGGCAGCGGGTTGCGGGTCGCGCAGCCATGCCTCTAAGGCAAGGAAGAGGCGACCGGTTGCGAGAGAGGCTTCGAGCAACTGGTCGCTTTCGGCGCGGTCGGCGTCAGCGCGTGTGCCGAATTCGTAGGGAACCAACTCGGACATGCTGCGCACGCTCACCAGATCGCGGGTGATGACCTCACGCAGGCGCAAGGCTGCGCGAGGCGTACTGGCAGAATCGGCTTCGGCGAGGGTGAGCAACCGCGCTTCGTTGGCAAGGACTCGGGCGAGAGTGGTGCGCATCTCGGATACGGTGCGAATTGGAGCGATTTCAAGAAAGACCGCCCAGACAACCAACAAGGCGATAGCGATGCCGATGACGCGGTCGCGGGCCGGGGTCATGTCGGCGGGTGCCGAGAAGGTGCTCAGCGTAACTAAGAAGAAAGAGAACGCCGTCTGCATGCCGATATAGGAGAAGTGGGGTGCGCGCGCCACCCAGGCAGCGGCAAAGGCGACGGCGGCGATGAGCAGCGCCAGACCGGCAATCGAATCCATGTGTGGAAACAGGAAGACTATCGACCCAATGCCGAGCAGAACAGCGCCGATGGAGCAACCGATGAGCCGGAAGATGAGCTTCTGGCTAATGGCGCCCGTGGTGTTGAGCCCGACGATGAGCACCGTGACGACGGCGGTGGAGATGCCGGGCCAGTCAAGCGCCATATAGACGATGTAGCAGATGGCGCCGCAGAGCGCGATCTTGAGGCTGAAGGCGAGATAGGCCGGGTTCGTAAAAGCGTCGGCCACAAACCAGGAGGGCGAGGGCTTGGCGCCGCGAGCTGAGCCCTGCCAGGAAGCGGGCGGATGCGGCTCCATGCCGTCGATGTCCGCGAAGGTGTGCTCCATCTGGGAGATCAGGTCGTCACCACTTGCGGCGGAGGCGAGGCCGTGGAGCTTGGGGCCTGGCGCAAGCGGGTTCTGACGCAGTTCAGCGCACACTTCGGCGAGGCGCCGTGCGCGTGCCCGACGCTCCTCGGAGGGCGGGTTGTTCTTGTCTTCGAGGGTAAGCGCGGCAGCGAGGTCGAGCAGGCGGAACAGGTGCGGAAGCAGAACCGGAAATTCGCTGACGTACTCTTCAGCGCCTTCGCGTCGAGTCGCAATCTCATCGAGCAGCGCCATCATGCGGCCCTGGCCAGCGAACGAGAGACGAACCACCTCGCGCGAGGCAAAATACGGATGCAGCGCATCGGGCTGGCCGCTATAAGCACGGAGAACGTTCTCGATGGCCTCAATGCGCACCTCGAACTCCTTGCGCAGGGCGTAGAACGGATCGCGGCGGGCGAAGGCATATTCAATGGCAACAGCGGAGACCACGCCGAGAGCGCCAGTGGCGACGGGCCACATGGAGAGGCGAACAAGCTGGTCGGCGGGGAGGTGCATGTCCCATAGAGCGAGGCTGGTGAGCGAGAAGACGCCGAAGTCCATGCCACCGCGGCGGCGCATTGTACGGAGCATATATGCGGAGAGAAAGCAGAAGAGCGCGGTGCCGAGGACGCGGGCCATGGGAGCGTTGTCCGTGGCGACGACCAGCAGCAGTGCCGCGGCTACGCCGACGCACTGAAAGAGGAGCGATAGCAGTCCAGAGGTGAAGGTAAGATAGGGCGTCTCGTAAGAGACGAGAAAAATGAGATAGACGCCGGGAGCGATGGCCGGGGTGCGGAAGGTCATCATCGCTATGGCGGTTACGACAACGGCGAGCGTTGTGCGAAGCGAACCGGAGAGCCGACCATGAAAAGGCAACAGCTCTTGACGGATCAGCTCGGACCAGGGAACACGCTCGTTTACTTTCCAGTTCATGGGCCGGCTACCTTACGACACTGATGGCGGTGACTCCAACGCGGAACAGGCGTGAGTCGGGATTTTCGACGCGGACTCGCACGGGGAAACGCGCCGAAAGGTGGACCCAGTTGAGCGTGTGATCGATCTGAGGCAGTCCGTTGGCGCGGGTGGACTCATCCGGGTTGACGCCGTAGCCGATGCTTTCGACCACGCCATCGAAGCGGCGTCCAGGATCGCTCATGAGATAGACATCGACGTGATTGCCGGGATGGATGTGACGCAGCTCGGTCTCGCGATAGTTGGCGATGACGTACCAGTCATGCGCGTCGATGAGCGTGAAGATCGGTGCGCCGGGTTTAGCATATTCGCCCTCGGCAATGGTGAGATTGGTGACGTAGCCGTCAAAGGGAGCAAGGACGCGGCAGCGGTCGAGATCGAGTTGCGCCGAGTCGACGCGGGACTGTCTGATGGGACGCTCGGCGATCAGCGAGTCAAGCGTATCGACGGAGTGAACGCTCTGCTCGACATGTGCGGCAGAGAGATCGATGCCCGCGCCGGCTTCGCGTTCCTGCATCTGCGCCTGACGCACGGCAGCTTCGGCGGCAGAGGCGTTCTGCGCGGCGATCTGCACCTTGGTGCGCAGCTCATCCACCTGCTCGGCGGTGACATACTGCTTGGCCAGCAGCGGCTCCATGCGATGGAGATTGCTAAGTGCGAGAGTATGCTCGGCTTGCGCCGAGGCGAGTGAGGATTGTGCCCGCTCGACGGCGCTTTGCATCGCGGTCACGTGCGTTTGCGCGCTGCGGAGTCCGGCATGTGCGGCTTGCACGGCGCTGGACTCCGTCGCGATACGGCGCTGCCCATCGGCGATCTGGCTTTCCAGCAGTTGCCTGTCGGCGATGGCTTGATCGAGCGCGTACCGGTAGGGCCTGGGATCGATGAGGAAGAGCATGTCTCCCTTGTGCACGAACTGGTTGTCTTTGACGCCGAGAGCGACGAGACGGCCGCTGACCTCGGGCGCGAACTCGATGTAGTCGGCTCGTACGGTGGCGTCGTCGGTGCGCGGATGCTGGCGCGTTTCAAGCGTTATGGCTCCACCGGCAACGAGAGCCAGAACGGCGGTGGCCACGGCGATGGGGAGCTTGCGGATCGGTTTCATTAAGTTGTGTTCTCCTTTATGCGCGGCTAACGAAACAAGCAGAGCCAGAGCAGGCACGCGAGTAAAACGACGAGGCCCGGATAGAAGATGGCAAGCGTTCTGATCTCCGTTTCGAGTCCGCGGTGGCGCAGGAAGGCGCGAAGGCCGACGGCGAACGCGATGCTGACGGCAAGGCAGATCAACCACGAAGGGAAGAACGAGCCGCCGATATCGACCATCGGAGCGCGGGCGCAGCCGGAGAGCAGGATGAGTGGCGCAGCAATTGCCGCGCGATGCGATGGGCGAACGTGAGAGTGCATGGGGAAGCTAGTCATGGTTGCGGCGTCCTTGATGTGGGAGAAGGTGCGGTGAGCGGCGCGCGCTTGCGCAGCAGGCTGCCGGTGGCGTATTCGAGCTGCACCGCGCCGATCCAGACCGCGGAGCTGGCCTGCACGTGAGCGAGGCGGGCGCGAGCGAGCTGCTGTTCGGCGGTAACGACGTCGATGAGGTTTTTCACACCGTATCCATAGGCCTCGAAGGAGGCGTTGTAGGAAGTCTCCGCGGCGTTGAGCAAGGTTTCGGCGGCCTCGCGCTGGCGGACGGCGGTGTGGAAGGCGAGATAGGTTGTCCACACTTCGCGAGTGGTGCGATCGCGCTGCTCGTCGAGCTCATCCTGCCGCTGGCGCGCTTCAGAGCGGGCCAGCGCTACCTCGTGGCTGCGGCGGCCGCCGTCGAAGAGACTCCAGCGTAACGTGACGCCGACGCTCCATGTAGTCTGATCGGCAGCGCCGAGCGAGCCGTAGTCGCTGGTGGGCCACATGGCGGTTTGGCCAAGTTTGCCTTCGAGCGCAAGCGAAGGACGCTGTTCGGACTTGGCGGCACGTATTGCTTGCGAGGCAGCGTACACTTGCTGGCTAAGCTGCTGCAGGTCGGGGCGATCGGCGAGCGCGGAGTTAACCAACTGCTGAATGGAGTCGGTGACTTGTTCAAGCGCGGGCGCTTGTGCGGGTGGTGCTATCTGGATTTGCTCGGAGGGTTCGACGCCGAGCGACTCGCGCAAGGCAACGCGCGCAATGCGGGCAGCGCCGGCGGCATCTTCCAGATCAAAGGCAGCCTGGGCGCGAGCGGCGCGGGCGTTGAGCACGTCGGGCAGTGTGGCACGGCCATTGTCAAGCTGAGCCCGAGCGGCATCCTCGGTGGTTTGAGCAGTGGAGAGAATCTTCTGCGCGGCGTTGAGGCGCTGCTCGGCGGTCACCAGATCGTAGTAGCCTCGCACGACGGCAAGTGCTACATCCTGGTTGGCGCGCTCGAATGCCGCGGCCGCGGCCAGGCGAGCCGCTGCGTTTTCAGCCACCAGGCTCGAGCGCTTGCCGGAATCCCACAACGCGTATTCAAGGCCGATCGCGGGCGCGACAGTGGGCATCTCAGCCATGGTGTAACCGCGCGGGGCCAGTGGTTTGGGAAAGGGATTGACGATGCGCTCATCGCCAAAGAAAGCGAGCAGGGTCAGCTCGGGATAGTAGGTGCCACGGGCCAGATGCAGCCGGTCGGAGGCCTGGCGCGCGCGTTCCCAGGCAATGCGAGTGCGGGGATTCGTGCGCTCGGCTATGTCGACGAGCTCATCGAGCCGGTATGGGCGCTGGGGATCGATGGCTGAAGCGGGAGATGCTTGCAGCGCGTGCGCGATGCAAGCCGCAGTGGCCGAGGGTGTGTCGACGCGTCCGGCGCACTGGGCAGCCGCCGCAGTGCGCAGCAGCATGGCAGCGGCAAGCAGGACGGGGGAACAGTACAAAGGCAGAAAAACGAGCGGAGTGGGCCGAGCACGCTGTCCAGGCGGAGGAGGGGAAGGGAGCATCGTATTTATAGTATACATTGCACACAATACATACACCGAACACATGCATGGACTGCCCGCATGCGGGCGAAACGCGTATACTGAGGGGCATTCCAACCGATGCGCGGACGGCTCATGCGAGTTTCGACCGCGGTGAGGCGTAGCAGTGGCACAGCAGAAGCTGGAGCAACCGTCGAAGTTCAAGGCCGGCGCGGAGTTGAAGGCGCGCGTGGTTGAGGCCGCCAGCCGGCTATTCTCCGAGGAAGGCTACGAGAACGTGTCGGTGCGGCACATTGCGGAGCTGGCGGGCTGTTCGCAGATGGCGATGTACCGGCATTTCCCGGACAAGGCGTCGCTGATCACGCATGTTTGCGTGGAGCTCTACGTGAACCAGACGACGCGGGTGAACCAGAAGCTGGGCCACATTGCGTCCCCGATGGCGCGGCTGGTCGAGGCCGGACGGCAGTCCATCGAGATGGCGGTAAAGAACCCGCATCACTACCGGCTGGCATTTCTGACGCCGATGCCGGATGCGGACTCCCGCAAGATTCGCACCGAAGTGGCCAAGCCGGCGATCGAGTTTTTCCGGCAGAACCTGCGCGAGATTCTGCCGAAGCAAACGCCACAGGAACTGCTGGAAGAGAAGCTGCGGCAGTGCTTCGCGAGCCTGCACGGCGCGATTGTGCTGCTGATCACCTATCCGCACAACTACGGAGTAACGCGTCAGAGTGCAATCCGGGATTTCGAAGCGATGCTGCATCGCATTACAAGCTGCTAGTTAGTGGCGGGTACATCGCTCTGTGCTTGATTTCGGTTTCTGCTCTAGTACTACAGTTGTAGATAGGATGATAGGCTGATTTTGCTCTGTTTTTGATTCTCCGTCCGATGCCATGGAGAAGCGACTGTCGGGATGGAAGCGGGAGTTGTTGCGTGCGCATGATCTGATCGCGGGTTTGTTTGCGCGCTCGGAGACTCGTACGCGGAGCCTTGCGTATTTGCAGGGACTGCTGAGCAACTGCGAGCGCAAGAACGGCTGGCAATTGGCCGAGTGGCTGGGCGAAACATCTCCTTATGCGGTTCAGCACCTGTTGGACCGTGCGCGTTGGGACGCCGATCAGGTGCGTGACCGGGTACGCAGTTATGCGCTGGAAGAGTTGTCCAGTGCCGAGGCTGTGCTGATCGTCGATGAGAGATGTGAAGTGGCGTTGTGCCGAGTTTTGATGATTTCCAGTTCACGGACCGTGAAAGGGGCATCATCCAGTAGGCTCCCCGGCGGGAACACCAGGGTCGCGATCTGGCGCATCTCGGCCTCAGAGCCATGAAATAAAACGTCAGCAAGGAAGTCGTTCAGTGGCCCTGCTGCGCGTCGCTTGCTCATGAGGTTGTCCTCTCAGGAATGACTGCACACGGGCAGCGAGCATGAGGGAGATCAGCCACGAAGCCGGTCAAGCGCATCCGCTCAGGCCTGCATCATCGCGGTGCGGGGCTCCAAATACTTTGCGTAGTTGTAAGCACCCGAAACCTTATCCTCTTTGGCGTGAGCGAATTGCAGTTCAATGTGCTCATGCTCGAAACCATTTTCATGCAGGTAGGTTGAGGCTATCGACCGCCAACCGTGCCCGGTCATGCGCCCTTTGTACCCCATCCGGTCCAGCGCTTTGAGGATCGTATTGTTGCTCATGACACCAGTGGCGTTAGTTGCTGAGGGGAAGAGCCTACCGGTGTCCCCGGTGATGGCGCGTAATCGCTCCAGGAGCGTGACGGACTGAGTGGACAGGGGCACGATGTGGGGCCTCTTCATTTTCATGCGCTCCGCTGGAACCCGCCAGACTATCTCCTGCCAATCGATCTCAGACCACAGGCCACCGATCAACTCACTCGTTCGGAGAAAGGTCAGGCTCAATGACAAGGAGATGGAGTCCGCCCCTGTCTCGGATACGGTGAGGTTTTGCTTTGCGTGGAGCTTGCTTGCACTTCAGGTCACTGAGTTCGGTTTGTGGTGCCATTTTGCACTTCCCTCCAAAATGGCACCAGTAAAGGGGTGGTGGGGAGGTTCTTGAGTCGAGGGGGCTTGGCACAGATTAGGGGTGAAGCGCCCTTGACGGCTTACGCAAATCATTGATTTTAATAGGTTAGAGACATCGAGAAGGGCAGAGACACGTCAAAATAAGTCGAGGAGCGTTGAAGTTGTAAGAGGATAATTGGCTGCCCCCCAGGGATTCGAACCCCGATATGCCGCTCCAGAGGCGGCTGTCCTACCATTGAACGAGGGGGCAACAAGAGCCATATACGCGACTCGTCTTGCGCTATGCTGGCCTCTGCCTCGGCAGGGCGCCGGACTCAAGAACCAACTTCATCATCATAAGTGGATTCTGCGCCTCGGTCAAACTGACTGGACTGGGAAGACTACTGGGGAGCGGTTGCCTGGAGGGCGTTGTGAGAAGCAAATGAAATCGTTTACTTCTCCGCGCCGCGTGTTGTATAGTTTCGCCTTGCTCACCCTCTCGGAGTTCTGTCCCCGCCTACGGTGAGACTTCATTGAACGAGGATTTCCATGCCTGGTCTTTCACGCCGAGAACTGCTTTCTTCCGGACTGGCCCTTTCCGCATCTTCCCTGATTGCCCGCTCGGCTTGGGGACACACCGCAGCGCTGCTTGCCGGTTATCCGGGACCGGCCTCGGCCGAAGCACTGGCCGCCGTGGCCCCACGCGAGCAACTGCTCTTCGACTTCGGCTGGAAGTTTCAGTTGGGCCACGGCTCCGATCCGGCCCGCGATCTTGGTTTCGGCAACGGCCAGGGAGACTTTGCCAAGACCGGCGAATTCGATTTCGCCAAGGCCAAATTCGACGATTCCAAGTGGCGCACGCTCAATCTGCCCCATGACTGGGCGGTCGAACTGCCTTTTGTGAATGATGAGGTCCAGAACTCGCACGGTTTTAAGCCACTCGGCCGCCGCTATCCCGAGACCAGCGTGGGCTGGTATCGCCGCGGGTTCGAGATTCCTGCCAGCGATCTAGGTCGCCGCATTACGGTCGAATTCGACGGCGCGTTCCGCAGCGTCCTGGTCTTCGTGAATGGCTGTTTCATCGGCCGCAACGACAACGGCTATGCACCCTTCCGCTTCGACCTGACCGACTTTCTCACCTACGGTCACAAGAACTACATCACCCTACGCGTCGATGCCAGCTTCGGCGACGGCTGGTTCTACGAGGGCGCGGGCCTCTATCGCCATGTGTGGCTCACCAAGACCGATGCGCTGCATCTGGGCAAGTGGGAGAGCACGGTGCGCTCGACACTCAATGGCAGTGCGGCCACGCTCACTTTGGGCACGGTGGTTCAGAACGAAGGCAAACAGACTGAGAGCGCCAAGGTAAGCTGGCAGATTCTCGATACGGCAGGCAAGACCGTCGCCACCGCTGATGCGCCTGCGCAATCCATCGCCGTCGATGGAGCGGCAACTTACACCGCGACGGCGAAGCTGGCCAATCCCGCCCTCTGGTCGGTCGATGCGCCCACGCTCTATTCGGCCATTGTCACTGTCGAAGTTGCCGGCAAGCCGCGCGACGCCGAGCGCATTGCCTTTGGCGTGCGCACCGCCGTCTTCGATGCCGACAAGGGCTTCTTCCTCAACGGAAAGTCCATCAAGATTCAGGGCACCTGCAACCATCAGGACCACGCCGGCGTCGGCGCTGCTGTGCCTGACCGCCTGCAGTGGTTCCGCATGGGCGTGATGCGCGAGATGGGCTGCAATGCCGTCCGCACCTCGCACAATATGCCCACCCCCGAGTGGGTAGAGGCTTGCGACCGCTTAGGTGTGATGATGATGTGCGAGACGCGCCAGATGAGTTCCAGCCCCGAAGGACTGGCGCAATTGGAAACCATGATCAAGCGCTATCGCAACTCGCCTTCCATCATCCTGTGGTCCGTCGGCAACGAGGAGTGGCAACTGCAAAACGAGGAGGCCGAGCAGGGCGCCAAGATCGCTGCCACCATGGTGCGGCGTTGCCATGAACTCGACCCCACGCGCGTGGTTTCCGCTGCGGTCAACGGGGACAACCAAAAGGGCGTCTCGGAAGCCTTCGACATCATCGGATTCAACTACAACCTCAAGAACCCCGACGCCTATCACAAGGAGCATCCCAAGCGGCCCATTTACGGTTCGGAGACTTCCAGCGCCATCTCCACCCGTGGCGCCTACTCGACCGACCCCATGCGCAACACGGTCAACGACTACGACGGCGTGGTTCCCTGGGGCGAGACGGCCGAGGAGTGGTGGAAGTTTTACGGAACGCGCGACTGGGAGGCCGGGGGCTTTGCCTGGACCGGCTTCGACTATCGCGGCGAGCCCACCCCCTACGGCTGGCCCTCCATTAATTCACAATTCGGCATCGTGGATATGTGCGGATTTCCCAAGGACACGTTCTTCTACTACAAGGCTTGGTGGGGCAAGGAGCCCATGTTGCATCTCTTCCCGCACTGGAACTTCGAGGGCAAGGAAGGAGACGAAATTCCCGTCTGGGTCTACTCGAACCTGGACGAAGTCGAACTCTTTGTGAACGGAAAGAGCCTGGGCAGCCAGAAGGTTCCGCATCTGGGCCACGTCGAGTGGAAGGCCAAGTATGAGCCCGGTTTCATTGAGGCGCGCGGCTCGAAGGACGGCAAGGTTGTCGTCACGGAGAAGCGTGAGACGACTGGACCGGCCGCATCCATTCGTCTGACCGCCGACCGCACCGAGATCGACGCCGACGGGGAGGACGTGGCGGTGCTCAAAGTGGAAGCGCTGGACAAGGAAGGCCGCCCGGTTCCTGTTGCCTCCAACCTCATCTCCTTCAAGGTTTCCGGCGACGGCGCTCTGATCGGCGTCGGCAACGGCGACCCCAACTGCCAGCAGAGCGATAAGGAGCCTAAGCGCTCGCTCTTCAACGGCCTCGCCCAGGCGATTCTGCAATCGACGAAGAACCCTGGCGAGATTCACATTGAAGCTGTGAAAGAAGGCTTCGATGGCCCCGAACTGACCCCGGCCAAGCTGGTCATCAAGACCAAGCAGGTGGAGTTAAGACCTTCGGTCGGCTGAAGACTCCAAGTCTCAAGTCAGCAGAAAATGGCGGCCTTTGGGTCGCCATTTTTTGTAGCATCTGCCGCTCGAGAGCGAAACCAGACCGGTTATGACAGGGAAGATGCTGAAGACTTGGTTTAGGATCTTTATCTCCAGTTTGCACGAGCGGATTCAAATCTCGAAAAATTTCAAAATCGAGAGACGTATCTGTTCTCGGGACGGTAGAAGAATCGGCCGCGTCCGGTTGCAAACGATCCCGAATCTTACGCAAGCGGTCTTGCATGGCTTTATCGCTGCGTCGGTTGAGCCCGGCAGCAAGGTGCGGACCGATGGCTTCAAGTCCTATCTGGGGCTGAATGGCTATACCCACCAGCTTCAAGTGCAGACAGAACAGCCAGAAGAAGAACACGTGCTGCCTCGCGTGCATCGCGTCATTGGACTGCTGAAACGCTGGTTGATGGGAACACACCAAGGGGCAGTGTCGGCCGAGCATCTGGACGATTATCTCAACGAGTTTATCTTCCACTTCAACCGTCGCACCTCGGCGTCACGCGGCAAACTCTTCTACAGGTTGGCGCAGCAAGCTGTTCAGATGGAACCGGTTCCGTTCGCAAAACTGGTGAAACCACAACCGGTTGGGACTGGTGGCGTCAAGTAAATAGCTAGTTATCTCATAAAAGCTCTCAATAGGTGATCTTTCCTCGCTTCTTCTTGGATTTTCAGTCTTGGTCGACAGAACTATGGTGCATGGCTTGGAAGAGGTCAAACTCAATCGGTTTGCACTCCTTCTCTGCATTCGTGCAAGGCTCCGGAGGGCATTGGTCATGATCGGGGAAGGGGCGGTGACAATCCATGCACAGCATCAATCCTGGACCTGGGGCGTTATGGAGACTAATCCCAAATCGCCGGTCAATGTCGCTTTGCCGGAAATCCACCAACTGCGCGCAATGCATAGCTCACTCGTGGATTTCCCCAAGCACCCTGCGGGCCTTTGTGATCCCCCCTGGCCACCAATTCCAATCGCCTGCAATACGAAGCAGCGCGGGGCCGATCACAATTCGAACCAGAGTCGCGTCAATCAACACGGCTATCGCAAGCGTAAATCCGATCATCTTGACCACCAGAAAATTTCCGAAGGCGAATGCTGCGAATACAACGATCATGATTGCGGCAGCGCTGGTAATCAAGCCCGCGGTTCTCGCCATCCCCTCAGGGATTGCCTCTATTTCACTCAGCCCGCTTCTCCTGGCTTCGAGAACCCGCGCCACCAAAAACACTTCGTAATCCATGCTGAGTCCGAAGACGATAGCAAATGCGACGATAGGAACAAGAGGAAAGATACTTCCCGTTCCCCCGGGAACTCCCAGCAAGCCGCTTCCGTGTCCGTCCTGGAAAACCAAAACTAATGCTCCGAAGGAGGCCGCAACCGAGAGCAGGTTCAGCGCGATCGCCTTCACTGCGACGAAAAGCGAGCGGAAGCCGCACACGAGCGCCACCAGCGTTCCCACCACCACCAGCGACGTTACCGGTATCAAGCGGCCGCTAACAATCGTCTGATAATCGGCATTGAGTGCAGGAATGCCACCAATGCGCAGCGTGGCGCCGGGCACCCCGGTTAGAGCTGGCGCGCCAGTCTTCCGGATCTCTCGTACCCAATCGACTTGATCGCGCAGGGACGCTGAAGCCGCAGGCATCACCTCAACCAGCGCCGCCCGTCCGTCCCCACTCAGAAAGGTGCGATACGTTTCCCGCGAGAGGCTACTGAGCGAAGCCTGGTCGCTCTCCGCAATCGTTGTTATGGAAATCACCCGGGCGCACCGGGGGTCGTTCGCGAGCCGCTTCGAGAGACGGTCGATCGAATTCCATCCCGCGTCACTGTGCGCAATGGAATCCACCGGCAGTTCCACAATCACGCGCAACGATTGAACGACGCCGGCCCGATCCATTTGTTCCAGGGAGTGCAGCGCATGCACCGATTCTGCGGTCTGCGGAAGCCAATCCCCTCGGGGGAGACTTGTATCCAGCCGCGTAGCCTGCCAGGCCAGCAGAAGCATCGGGACGCCGGCCAGAAAGATGGCGATCCAGGGATGGGCCACAATCACTTTGCCCCATTGCCTCCAGCGATTTCCCGTACACCTAGCCCGATCCTCATCCAACCTCGCAGTAAACGGCAAACGTCCGGCATTAATCCGCGAACCAAGCAATGCCAGCACTGCCGGAACCAACGTGTTAGCCAGCAATACGCTGATTCCAGCCACCAGGAATCCGGCGATGCCGATGGAGCGAATCTCGGTGATGGGAACCGTCAAGAGGGCTAAAAATCCGACGGAAACCGTCGCGGCAGAAATCAAAAGTGTATGACCTGCCTGACGTGCTGCGATCACCGAGGCAGCGGGTCCATCGTGGCCCGCGGAAATCGCTTCCCGGAAACGGCTCACCATGAGTAGTGCATAGTCGATTCCCAGGCCTAGACCTAGCATGGTCGCCAAACTTTGAACCAGAATGGACAGGTGAAAGCTCGAAGCCAGTATCCCCGTAATCGCCATGGTCGTTGCGATGGCCAACTGGCCAACAACCAATGGAATCGGGGCGGCGGACAGACTGCCGAAAGCAACCAGCAAGAGTATGAGGGTCGCGGGGATTGCCAGAATTTCGCCGCGCTGCACGTCATCGGCGCTCGCTTTATGAATGTCGAAATTCAGCGGAGTCTCGCCAGTCAGTTCCAACTTCACGGCCGGATAACGGCCCCGCAATTGATTTTCAAGCGAGTGAGCCCGCGCGTGAAGCTGAGGAACGAGCGCTTCGATTGGACCCTCGGTCGGTGCCAGTCCCACCAGAACAAATGTTCCACCGCCTTTGCCCAGGAAAATCGGATCTCGTAAATCGAGATAGGAAACGACACCGGAGACTCCGGATTCGTCCCTGAGTCCAGCCGCAATCGTTGCCAACGCTTGCTCACCTTGCTCCGAATCCGCGGCTGGAAGTCCCTGAATCACCAGCGCCACGCGGTTAACAAAGGGCGAACGAAAACGAGTGGCCAACTCCTGCTGCACGGCGTCCGCTTCGCTGCCTTCCACTCGGGTTGCCGACTCCAGATGACGCTCTGCGTGAAAAGAGAATGGAAGAAGCGCAACGACAGCAACGAGTACTATTCCGGTCAACCTGAATCGACTTGTATACACGAGACTAATGATGCCATAGAACGTCGTGGATCGTTAAGGAACCTCTGATTAAGTCATCCGCCCTCATAGTGCTTGCATCAAAGGATAGGTAGATGGAGATTGCGATGCGCCAGATAACATTTGCCTGCCAGCCGAGTTTTGAGAAGTTTGCCCGATCCAGCCGCCGAGAGAAGTTATTGCAGACGATGGATTACGTTGTCCCCCGGTCGGAGTTGGAAGCCTTGATCGCGCCGTATTATCCCAAGGCGGGCAACGGTCGCCAGCTTGTCGGTCTGTCTGATTCGGCTCGAACGTGCTGCCATCGGTGCTTGAGGAGGTCCAATGCATAAATTTGCATTGCTCGGACTAGTTGCTTTCCTTCAACTGGGAGCCGTGGCGGAGCTTCGTGCCCAGGATCCACGCATCGGCTTCTGGACGCTCGTTTCCGCACAGTCTACCCTGGACCCTCCCAACAAACTCGCTATTCTTTCTGTTCATGAAGGGGTGCATATCATCATGTCCGGCGAAACTCACCTCGATTTCACCGCGCAGAAGGGCGGACACGAAAGCTCCGTTGCAGGCAATCCGGCATTCAATCAAGTCGAACTGCGCAGGATCGACAAAAGGCAATCCGAGGTCACGGAGAAGAAGAATGGGGCGGTCGTGGCGATAATTCGTGACAAGATTTCCAGCGATGGGAAAGAGTTGACGGTTACGACTGCCAGAGCAGGTCGTGCCAACCAGATCACGGTTTGGACGCGCAGCGGAAGCGCAAAGGCCGCCGCTGACCCGACGGTCGGCGAGTGGACCGAAGACTCTAGCAAGACTCGTTTGCGCCAGGGATTGCTGCTCAGGATCGAGGCAGATGGAAGGGATGGGACGCGTTTTTCTGGCGACTTCAGCTACTCGGTCCACTTTGACGGAAGGCAGTACGATCTAAAGAACTCGCGCAACGATACCGTGACGCTGAAGCTCGTCGATTCTCACACGGTGGATTCGGTTTACAGGCGTGACAATCAAATATCGGAAACGGACAGGTGGGTGGTCTCCGCCGATCGGCAGCAGATGACGCTGACCACGACAGGCACTCTGGAAAGCGGCCAGCGCATCACAGAGAAACTGGTCTTCAAAGCAAAATCGGAGTAACTTTACTCGGAGCCAATGCATTCAAGAGGCTTTTCCTTCAAGAAGCAATCACGGATTCCGCATCCGCGCAGGCCGGTTGGATGACTGGCGGTATCGCGGCGCTGTGTTCACGAGCCGCAACTGAAATGATTCCCTTGCGGTGCATGAACTTCAGAATGCCGGAGACAACATCTTCGAGCGGCGGATCACTGATGCCCCACGGAGAGGCATCGCGTGCTGCCTGATAGGTGGAATTGTCATAACGTTTGAACTCCATGGCCGTGATGTTGTCCACCGATCCCACCAGAAAATCCAGCAGTGGAAAGAGAAGATCTTCCTTACGGCATCTGCGGATCAGTTCCGGAACAAAATCGGAGATGCTGAATATTTCAAATTGCCGCCCGGTCGACTTGGTGATGAGGTTGGTAATATCCAGCATATTCGCGTAATCGTCCCGCACCACATGGTATGTCTTGTTCTCCGTATCCGGCGAAGTGGAAATTGCCACGATATTGTTGGCCACAATGTCGGCTGGGACAAAACTGACCTGGTTCAGAGCATCGACCCCAATGCCGTGGTTCACCATGAATGCAACCAGGCGAACGGCGATATCAAAGTTGTTGCCGCCACCGGTCACGGAAGGACTCACCAGAGCGGGCCGGAAGATCCGCACGCTAAGTCCCTTGTCGCGCGCGTCTTCAACCACCTTTTCCGCCACCCACTTGGACTGGCTGTATCCAAAGTCGAGAAGCTCCATGTCTTCGTTCCCGTTGGTCTCGTACAGCACGCTTTTGACCGCCCAGCCGAAGATAAATGTCGTCGAGATATAGTCGAGGCTCTTGGGCCGACCTTCGAAGGCCAGCCTCAGGACTTCATTCGTTCCCAGCACATTGGCTTCCCGCATCCGGTCGTAGTTGAACAGGTAGTTCACCGTTGCGCCGTTGTGGAAGACGGTGTCAATTTTATTGGCCAGGAAATCCCACGCATCCTGCGCCAAGCCGAGGCTGGGCTGCCCGAGATCGCCGCAGACGGGAATCACGCGCGCCTCGAAGCTCTGCATCAGCGCGGGGCTGCAAGGCCCCATCGATTCCATGGCCGCGCGCAGTCTTTGCCAGCCCTGCTCTTCGTCGGAAGCCCGGACGAGAACATAGATCTTGGCCCGCGTCTGTTCGAGCAGGCTCTTCATGAAGAACGGTCCAATGAAACCGGTGCCGCCCGTGAGCAGCACATGATCCAGAACCGGAACTCTGAGCAAGGGAGCAGGCTCGGGCGGCGCAAAGGTCAGCTTCCTGTCGCTGCTCATCATCTGCTTTTCCGCTTCGCGCTGCTCCTCGCGAAAGGCCGCCAGCGCATGACGCAGTTCGACAAGCGCTTCCGCGGGAGCAAGCTCCAACTGTTCGGCAAGGCGAAACAAATCGGCTACGCTGACCCGCTGAATGACACCAATATCTACCTGCCTCGCCAGCATCTCAGCGCCTTTATCCTTGAGAAGCTCCTTGAGCTCATGCATGAAGACGACCAGATCCAAAGAATCCAACCCGGCTTCGACGAGATTGTACGATTCCGTGCCTGTCAGGTTGTACTTAGCCTTCAATTCGTCAAAAGACGACTGGGTGCCGCAATCGGACTCGGAGGCACCGGAGTCTTTTTCCCGCGAAAACTCCGATAGAACGGTAAATTGCTTGTCCTGCCACATCTGCCTGGTCTGAAGGCGCATGATCTTGCCCGAGCTGGTTCGAGGGATCGCCCGGGGAGCAATGAAGGAAATCAGCGCCACCTCCACGTTGAGATAATTCCGCACCGCGGAGGCAATCTTCCGCCCATCGGGAAGCGCCTTGGGATTCTTCACTTCGACCACGATTGCCAGTGCAGGCTCGCTGTCTTCGTGAATCTGAAACGCCGCCACGCAACCGCCACGGATCAGACCGGAGGCTCTCTCCACAACGCGCTCGATATCCTGCGGGTAATAGTTTTGACCGCGGAGGATAATCATGTCCTTGATGCGGCCGCAAACGTAGAGCTCGCCTTCGTGGAAGAATCCCATATCGCCGGTCCGAAGATAGCCATCGTCATAGGGGCTGTCGTCCACAAGCCGGGCGCGAAACTGCTTCAATGTCAGTTCCGGATTATTCCAGTAACCCTGGCACTTGCCGCTTCCCGCAACCCAAATTTCCCCGACTTGGCCTTCCTTCAGAGCCACGTGCTGTTCCGCATCCACGATCTTCACGTCGAAACCAGGCAGTGGAGTACCGCAACTGACAATCTGCGTGGCTGCGTCGATCTCGGAAACCTCGGTTGTCATGCGGGCCTTCCCAAGAGAAAGGGCACGCTTGTTCACGGAAACGATGTTCCGGCCGCCCAGCGTAACCGCCAGAGTATTCTCGGCCAGCCCAAAGGCGGCATAAAAGCTCTCCGATTTCAGGCCGTAGGGTTGAAATGCCTCCAGGAACCGCGTGAAGGTATCTGGCTTTACCGGTTCTGCGGCACACATCAACACGCGAAGAGAACTGAGATCACACCCCTCCAGACTCTCCTTCGAAAGTCTTCCAGCGCGTAGGCAATAATCGTAAGCGAAGTTGGGAGCCGCGGTCGCGGTTGCTTGATAGGCGTGGATCGCTTCAAGCCATAGGCCTGGGCGCTGAATGAAGTCCATCGACGAGAACCCATACGTCGTGCCGCCTCGTAGCGCGGGATAAAGGTAGCATCCGATCAGCCCCATATCGTGATACTGCGGAAGCCAGGAAACCACTACCGGCGACGGATGGTCGATCACCAGCGGACAGGTGTCCAGGATATTTTCGTGAGAGACGATCACGCCCTTGGGCTCCATCGTCGACCCCGATGTGAATTGTAGAAACAAGGTCTTAGAAGGATCGAAATGAGTCTCGCCTGAAACCGCATCCACGAACTTTTCCGTAACAATCCACGGTAAAGAGGAAATGTAGTCAACATCGACTCCAGACTTCGCGACCCCGCTGCGGCTAAGATTCGTCTTCAGAGAGGCGTGATAGTCCCCGCTCGTCAAAATTCCGGCCGCCTGGCAGTCCCTGGCGATGTGTACCATTTTGTACAGGGCGCTCTGAAAGCCGCGGGAACTGGGGGGATAGACGGGCACTGGAATCAATCCAGCGCGAACGCAGCCAAAAAATGCGCAAATCATCTCGAGCCCTGGCGGGTAGGCCAGCAAGAGCCGGTCCTCCATCGCAAAACGGCATTCGCTCCGCAAGTGCCCTGCAATCACCTTCGTTCGCTGGATAAACGACGCGTAGGTATAGCCCTCAATTGGGTTGCCGTTCAGGTCAAGAAACGAGTAAAGCAATTTGTCGGGGTGCTTATCTCCGAGACTGTCCAGTTGGTCCAAAATCGATCTCATAGTTGATCAGCGGCACCCTTCAAAGTGAAATGGCAAAACTCGGCACGCAGGAAACTTCTTTCTGCTCTCGTGCATAGTGTGGTGAAAAGAACACTGAGTTTCAAAGTGGGGAATGACTGTATCGGCCCGGAATGGGAGCAAGGGAGGAAGGCATTCCGTGCCTATGCGCCGTCAGTTGACAATATGTTAACAGAGTCGGGACTCCAGGTGCGTCAAGGTCTCCAAGAACAAAGAACTCCCCTCAACACCGTCTGATCTCAATTTCCTTGATTCTCTCCATACCGTCGGGCTAGTATCACGCTTTGACGTTGTCGGCGGCGGAGCAACAGAGCCGCCGCTATCACGGTAACCGATGTTGCCGGCCTGGAAACTCTGACTTGCCACGCCGGGTCGGCTTACAATCTTCGTGGAGGTTCCGGTGACGCCCAAGACTCAGTTGGCAGCCGCTCTCGCTTCGGAGATCGATGATCTCGTACCATCGGAGCTTCCGTTGACCCAGCCTGTCGGCGACCCGGTAGGCGCATCTTCCTTTCCGAAAGTGGTTCGCCGCCGGCTTGAAGCGTACTTTATTGACCGGAATATTTCTCCCAAGGCCGACCGGGCGATGTGGATCAAGATCGCCGCGGGTCTGGTTGTGCTGGCAGGCAGTTGGATTGCCCTCTACGCATTCAACCCCGATTCATGGAAGTTTGTTGCCCTCTATCTTTTGAGCGGCCTCGCCCAGACATTCCTCTTGTTGAACATCGCTCACGATAGCAACCATAACGCCATCTCGACCGTGCCCTCCGTAAACAAGATCCTGAATTATGTCTTCGACCTTTGCGGAATTAACTCCTATATGTGGCGTATCCTTCATCATCGAGGCCACCACTCCTGCATCAATCTCCATGACGAAGACGACGCGCTCACGGGACGAGGCATCTTTCGGTTCACGCCCCATGAAACCCGAGCGCGCCTGCACCGCTTCCAGCACATCTATGCGCTGTTCTTTTACGCCCTGTTCTCTCTCGATTATGTTTTTCTGCGGGACATTGAGTGTTTTTTCTTCCCTTCCCATGACTATCTGAAATGCGCCAGGCATCCGCTGCGAGAATACGCCATCCTCTTTGCGGGGAAGGGATTCTATCTCAGCTACATGCTCATATTGCCGGTGGTGGTGCTTGGGAAATCGCCACTGCTGGTCGCCTTGGCGTTTTTGCTGGTCCATTTGATCGTCGGTTTGACCGTATCACTTGTGTTCCAGACCACGCACAGTCTTGACAGCACATACTTTCCGTCGGACCGCAGCGAGTTTGACAACGGCGTATATCACATTTTCGCGACAACAGCCGATTACGCGACGAGTAACCCGCTGGTAGGCTGGCTCGTCGGCGGTCTCAACCATCACATCGTCCATCATCTTTGTCCTTTCGTGTGCCACACCCACTATGCTCCGCTCACACAGATCGTAAAAGAGACCGCCGAAGAGTTTGGAATTCCCTATCGCCAACATCCCACCATGATGCGGGCGATCAAGCATCATCTGATACTTTTGAAGCAATTGGGAAATGAAGACAGATTTTCAGGCCTTGATCTCTCGCCCATGGCATCCAAGGCCATTAAGCAAACCAGATGAATTTCACGCGGTTCCATGCAACCGTCTGGACAGAGAGGTGTGACGTTGACCCCACCGATTCCCGTTGTTTCCCGCTTCCGCTCTTTTGTGGATTCGCCTGCGATGTTCCGCAATCCCGTACAGGTTTTGACCAAGTACACAGAACTTTTCGGCGACACATTCCGGTTCTATCTAGGTGGTCTGAAAGAGGCCATCGTTACAACCAATCCCGCAGTCATCCAGCATGTGTTGAAGACCAATGCGGAAAACTACCAGAAGTCGGATATTCAGGTAAAGCGGATGGGCCACTTCCTGGGCAAAGGTCTTCTCACCACCCACGGGGAGGCCTGGCGCACACAGCGGCGTCTGATCCAGAAGGGTTTCGACCGCAAGCAACTGGAGGCACTTTCCTCGATCATGCAGGATTCCTTGGCCGAGTCTCTGCGGGATTTCGACAGACAGATTAGTTCTGGCCCCGTCGATATCTATCCTCGGCTGATGAAAATGACCTTCGCGATGGTCGCCCGCTCACTCTTTGGCGCCCGCCTCAAGGACGAAGACATTGATCTGGTCAGTCATACCATCTGTACAGTGCAGGAGTTTATCGTTCGGCAAACCCTTCAGCCTTACCTGAACCCCTGGTTTTCCGTCTCTGGCAAACTGCGTAAGCATGAAGAGATGCGAACCCGCGCCGACCGCGTTCTGCTCGAATACATCACCAGACGCCGCCATGAAGCTCCCGGCCACGATCTGCTCCAGACATTGATGGATGCCCGTTACAGCGATGGAGAAGGCATGAGCGATGAACTGGTCCTGAGCGAGAGTATGCAACTCCTGGTTGCCGGCCATGAAACATCGTCCAATGCTCTATCGTGGCTTCTTTATCTATTAAGCTCGCGCCCGGATTGTATCGAGAAACTAAGGCAGGAGTTCGATTCCGTGCTGAACGGAGCGCCTCTCAGTTACGAAGATGTACCCAGATTCGAATTTGCCTCTCGGATCATTCAAGAAGCGCTCCGTCTTTATCCTCCATTTTGGATGATCGACCGCATGGCTGTCGCGGACGATCGCGTAGGGGATTTGGCCATACCCCGAGGATCTACAGTCATTGTCTTCGTTTACGGTGCACACCATGCCCCGCGCTACTGGCAAGATCCGGAGCGTTTCGATCAGGAGCGCTTCACCAAAGAGAGCGAGAAGCTGCATGCGCCATTCACATATCTGCCTTTCGGGGGCGGTCCGCGGGGCTGCATTGGCGGAAATTACGCAATGCTGCAGATCCTCATGATCTTGAGTACTCTGCTCGGAAAATACGATTTTCAGCTTTCTCCAGGTCAGACAATTGAGGCGCGCCCGATGGTGATCCTGCGCCCGAAGTACGGAATCCGCATGACCTTTACCCATGCATCGGAGGTTTGGAGAGAGAGAGAAGATCCTTCATGGGGACCTCGGAACAGGCTATGAGTGAGGCAAGACAGCGCAGAAGCCGAGGGAGAAACTATGCATTCGGACAAAGGGCAAGTGGCGCTTGAGATTTAGGGCGCAGGCACTGTTAACCCGTCAGACTCAAGCACACCTCTGCGTGTGGATCCGGTATTGGGTGACCTTATCGCCAATTTCGCGCTGAGCCCTCACAGCTTGGCAGGTCGTTGAAATTGCAAAGACATTGGACAGACCCTGAAAGATGGCCCCAGGCGCATTGCCGGGTGAGAGAATTGCGCGGCCAATGAGTGTGCCAGACCACATTGACCACGCGGACCAGGATTTCACTGCGCCTCTACTGCACAGTGAGAGTCATCGTAAACGGAAGCGAGATCTGGTTATTGCTTCCGTAGATGGTTTGTTGAGAGCCGTTTGAACCGGGAACCACCGTGCTGCCGACTTGAATGGCGGTGACCGAGATCGTATAGGTTCCCTTCGGCGTCTGCAGTGAGTCAGTGCTCTGCTTGAAGCTCGAGGTCGAACAGCCGCTGATTCCGGCAAGTGCGATGGCCAGGGCCAGCACACAGAGCGGTGTCAGATATGTGCGGATCTTCTTCCGGCGGGTAAAGAGCAGTCCGAGGAACCCGAAGCCGAAGAGGGCCGCGTGGCGGATGATCCTCCGCTGGCTGGACTTGGTGACCGAGGATGTGGGCTGGACAGCCACATTCGTTTGTATGGTCATAGTCGCCGCGCCGGGTACGGTCGGCGTGACGGTGATGGAAGATGAACTGAAACTGCAGGTTGTGTGGGCCGGCAGACCGTTGCACTGGAGAGCCAGCGGCAGCGTGTAGTTCAAGATAGGTTCATTCAGGCCGGCGATCCCGTAGCCGAGGAGCGAGGTCAGGGTGATATTCGCCGCGGCCGTGGACCCCGAACTGACGGTAACCGCAGCAGGCGAAGAGGCGAGCGTCACGCTGGGATTGCGGATCACGTTAAAGGTGACCGCACTTCCGGTAAAGGACTGGTAGTTGGCATCGCCGCTGTAGACCGGCGTGAGTACATGCGTGGCCACCAGGGTCGTCGGATTGGTGCTGGTGGGCAGCGTCAGGCAAGTCGTCGTGAACGTGGCGTAGCCGTTGGCGTCCATCTTTGCCGGAGACGAGTCGCAGGCCGCGGTGGTTCCCTCCATGAAGGTAACCGTCCCAGTGGGAGTACCCGCCGAAGCGTTTACCTGCATTTTGTAGGTGAAGTAATACTGGGTCGTGTTCTGGTCGCCATAGCTTTCACCGTTCGAAAGCACATACTTCGGCGGAGCAGGTTCAGACATGGTGACCGCACCTTTGGCTACCGTAGCGGTCGTGGAGGCCGTGGAGCTTCCGAAGGCGCGGTCGCCCTGATAGGTGACGCTGAAGGTATGGCTGCCCGCACTGATCGGCATGAAATCGAACTTTACCGTGCCATTGCTCAAAGCTTTCGTGGTCGGGTTTGCGCCATCGACGGAAACTGTCACATCGCCGGTAGGAGTACCTGTTCCGCTGGCCGGAGACACCGTCACCGTCACCGGCACATCGACCACGCTGGCGCTGGAGGCCACCGAGACCGTGGTTACGCTCTTCGCCAGGGACGCACCAACGCCGATAGCAGAAAGCAGGGTCGCGCTGTTCGCCTGGTTACCCTGAATCTGAATCTGGGTAGACAAAGTTCCCTGATCTCCAGGTCCAGGGGAGAGCGTCACCGTCAGGTCGCAATTGGTGCCCTGAGGCAGCGCCGAGGCGGTACAGGCGGTGCCGGAGGCGCTATAGTCCACCGCATTGGAGACGGTGAACCCGGTAATATCCATTGGCTCGTTCCCCTGGTTGGTGAGCGCAGCTTCGAGCGAAGGCGTTTGGCCAAGCGTCAGCGTGCCGAAGTTCAGCTCGCCGCTGGCGCCGTAAACATGGATGTTTTCCGCCGTCGCATCGGCGGTGAACAAATCGCCTCCACTGTCGAGAGCAATGCCCTTGGGATTGCTCACACTGGCGGCGATGGTGACCGGGCTGCCGACAGCCCAGGCGCCGTTCACCCAGGGAATGCGCATGCTGGCGGAAGGCGCGGCGATATACAGAGCGCCGGAGGCGTCCACCGCCAATCCCGTCGCATTTGACACGGTGTTGGTGATGGTCGTCTGCTGGCCGACGGGCGTGATCTGGATCAGGTTAACGCCATCGACCACGTAGAGATTGCCGCTCGCGTCCGTGGCCACCAGCGAGGGCGCGTTCAAGCCGGTCAGATCGCTTTCCGTCTGCGCCATGGTGGGGAATGTGCCGCCCGGATTGCTGAGCTTGACCACCCGCTGATTGGCCGGATCGGCGATAAAGAGATCGCCCAGGCCATCGACCGCCAAATTGAGATTAGCGCCGAGCCAGCTCTTCAGCGTGATCTGTGCGGTGCTATTCAGACCGCTCGCGGTATTCGGCACTTCATAGACGTTCCCCGCATCGGCAATAAAGACGTCGCCCGCGCCATTGACGGCCACACCTGTGGGATTCTTGAGTCCGGTGCCGATATTTGTAGGGGTGGTGGCGCCGCTTGAGACTGGGTACTCCACGACTGCACCCAGCCCAGCATCAGCGACATAGGCATTACCCGCTGCATCCACGGCCACCTGCGACGGCGTCTGCAAGCCTGAGCCGATGGTGGATTCAGCCGCGGGGCTGATGGCCAGCATGGGCGCTTGGCCTGTGCCATGCAGCACGGTGGAGACCAGCGTATTCCCCGCGTTATCCCGCATCACCAGCTTGGCAGAGACGTTGCCCGCCACTTGCGGATTGAGCGAGACATTGACGGTACAATTCTGGCCTGCGGTGTACGCCGTGCCCGCCTGGCAGCTTCCGCCGGTGGCAACGGAGAAGTCTGCGGCTGTAACGCCCGCCTCCTCAATGGCGATGCTGGCAGGCGTCACGCTGCCGCTGAAGTCGTAATAGATGGTCGAGGTCACGGGAGTGCCCACCGGTGTGCTTCCCAGCTCGGCGTTGTTCAGGTTGACCGCAACCACATCGTAAAAGCCGTTCCATCCGCTCCAGCTTTTAGGTTTGGTGGGAACGTAGAGGATGTTGCGCGCAAAGTCGATGCTGACAGATCCCAATCCGGCCACCGGCGACAGGTAAACAGCAGCCGCGGTCTGAGGTTGCAGGCCGGGCCCTTTGGCAGCAGGCACCATGACCACGCCGGCCTGGGCATCGCTGACATAGAGGTTGCCGGCCGCATCGGTCTGCACTCCCTCGATATTGGTCAGATTCAGTGCGATCGGCGATAAACCCGCTTCCCCGTTCGACTGGTAGGGCGTTCCGGCAGGAAGCTCATAAAGGACGTGCACCGTCTTTTGGTCGTTCATTAGGACATAGATATTGCCCCAGGGATCAATAGCCATGGATGTAGGATTAGCGCCAGTACTGGCTCCCAGTCCACTGAGAAAGGTCGTTGCAGCGCCTGGCGCCACCACCCCGTTATTGGTGGTGATGGGGACTTCGAAGATCAGGCCCAAATTCCAGTTAAAAGTGCTGGCATAAAGATTGTTGTTGGCGTCGATCGCGAAAGAAGAGGGTTGGATCCACCCCTGGGAGTCTGGGACGGGATAATAGTTCGGATGCCAGTTGGCGCCCTGAATAAACGGGTTGGAACAGTTGCCCCCGGGATTACTGCCTGTCAGCGCCGCCAAGTCCGGCCAGGCTTTGCTCGTCGGGTCGTAGGCATACCGGTTGATGCAGTTGCCCCAGTTGCCGGGCAGATAAATCGCGTTGGTCGAGTCTACCACTAGACTTAGGCTCCAGTAAGAGGCGCCGACCCCCCCGGGGGCCACCAGCGTGACCATCGCTCCTCCGTTGGCTGGGAACTCGTAGAGCGCCGCGTTGACGCTGTCGAGCACCAGCAGGTCGCCTTCGCTGGTTATCGCAGAACTCATAATCTGCTCCCATCCCGAAGGATGAGTTAGCGCTGTGACATAACTGGATGTGACCTGCGGCGTTCCCTGCGCGGCTGCCATCTGCGCAAGGCCGGCGCCGAACAACCCGAAGATCAGTATGCTTGCCAAGAACCGGCGCAGACCGTGAAACGACGCGGTGGCCATAGCACTCCTCCCAAAAGCTCAAATCGCAAAGTACTGCGGGCGGCGTTCCGCCCGGATATCAAAGTCTCTGTTGACCGTCTGCGCGGGACGGATTCCAGCCCCGCGCAGACCATTTCTTCCTCATCTCAGCTCAACCGGCACCTACTGCACCGTCACGTTCACGGTGAAGGGCAGAGTGACGGTAGCCTGGCTCGCAGGATTGACACCAGTGATGCTAACCGTGTAGGTCCCCGACGGTGTGGTTACATGCGGCGCAGCCGGGGTTTTGGTGTAGCCGTTGTTATTGCAGGCGGTTACACCCAGCATTCCGCCCGAAAGCAGAAGTGCGAGGCAGAGGGAACTTAGCAGCCCGGAGCGCAGCCCGCGCTTGCGGGCACGCCACAACCCCAAGATGCCCACGCCGAACAGGCCGGCCAGCGAGAGGCCGAACGATCGCGCGTTCAGCTCGCGCGCGGATGCAGTATTCACCGGTACATTCGTGCTCAGCGTGACCACCACAGTCGTGTTGCCTCCCTTGTTGCTCACCGTGGGCACCGGGTTGTCGAAGGTGCATTCCGAGTACTGCGGCAGGGAGCTGGCAACACAGCCCAAAGTCACCGACGCATTGAAACCTACAATGGACTCGAGGGTCAGCGTGGTGCTGCTTGCCACGCCCGCCTTGACGGTCAGAGATGCCGGGGAAGCCGTAATGAGAACGCTGGGATTGACAATCTGGAAGGTGATGGGCGAGGAATTTGCCGTCGCATAATTCACATCGCCGCTGTACACCGCAGTAAGGGAGTACTGGCCAAGAGCAAGATTATCGGTGTTGAAGGTTGCATTGCCGTCGGCATCCACGGGAATCGTGCTTTGTGTGGGGTCAGCCAGCTGCGAGCCATTCATGAAGGCCACAGTACCGGTCGGCGTGCCCACCGAAGAGGTAACCTTCACGGTGATGTTGTAGGTACTCTTCAACTTGATGTAGGTGTCTGGCGTGCTTGAGGTGATTGTCGGCGTCACCTGATTGACGGTAATGGTCACGGTCTGAGCGCTGCCGCCAAATGTCTTGTCGCCTTTGTAGGTGACCTTTGCGGTGTACGTCCCGCCTTTCAGCGTCGACAGCGTAAAGGAGGCAACCCCGTTCTCCAGCGTCTGCGCCGAGCCTACAGCGACGCCATTCAACGTCAGAACGACGTTTCCGGTGGGCACGTTGGTGTCGCCGCTAACTGTGGATGAGACCGTGGCCGTAATGGTGGCATTGGCCGGATAAGTCAGCGTGCCGGAAGGCGAAATGCTCAGAGCAACCTGGCTCTTCGTCAGATTACCTACCGAACTGCCCTGCAGCGCCAGGGGCAGCGACGAGGTATTGCCAGCGTTGGAGGAGATGGCAGCAGAAGCCGTGCGCGTACCCACGTCCTCCGCCGTCAGAGTAACGGCAAGATAGCAGGACTCACCGGCGCTGACCGAGGTTGTGCCGCTGGTATCACAGGCGTTGCCGTTCGCAGAGACAAACTCGAATTCATTTGCGTCGGTTCCGCTCAGAACCGGCACCGCATTGAAAGTCAAATCGAGGTTGCCGATATTGAAGACCTGCGCATTCTGCGGATCGCTGGTCACATAAGGGCTTACCTGTCCAACGTTGAGCGAACCGCCGATACCCACCTGCGCCAGGCTGGCGCTGTCGCCGGAGCCGTAGGAAACGAAGAGATTGCCGAACCGGTCCATCGCCAGTCCGGAGGGGCTGGAGACAAGATCCTGAGCGACCAAAGCCGCGTCATTGAAGGTGAGGCTGCCGGATTCATTGGGAATGCGCAGAATCCCCCCCTTCTGCGCAACATAAACCGAGCCGGAAGGCTCGATGGCAAGACCGGTCACCGATCCTGACAGAGAATTCGTGATCGCGGACTGCGTCTCGTTGGGCATGACCTCGATCAGGTTCGTTCCATCCGCCACGTACACATTACCCGACCCATCCGTGGCAATCGCCGAGGGGCTGGTAAATCCCGACCCTACGGTAACCGTGGGAGCGTTCACCAGCAGCGTATTCAGCGTCTGGTTCAGAATCTTCACCACCTGCGCGTTATCCGCGTCCGCCACGAAGACGTCGCCCGAGCCATCGGCCGCCAGGCTGAGGTGCTTGCCCAGTCCGCTGGCCAGAGTCACCGTCGAGGCCGGCCACAGCTTTCCACCGACAAAGGGAATTCCGTAGACGCTTCCCGAGTTGCCATAGTAGACGTCGCCGGAGCCATCCACGGCCACACCGGAAAGAGCGGTCAGGCCCGACACCACTGGCGTGCCCGTAGCAGCGCTCGCCCCTGCCGCATACACCACCACCTGGCCCAGTCCCGAATCCGCCACATAGGAGTTGCCCACTCCATCGGTGGCCACCTGCCCGGGCGCGCTCAATCCCGTTGCCACCTGCACTATAGCCGCGGGGCTGAGAATCGACGCAGCCGCCCCCTGGCCAATGCCGTTGACAACTCCCACACTGCCATCGATCAGGCTTCCGCTGCCGTCGAACATCTGCATTTCGCCCGAAAGCGCGCCGGGGACTGAAGGGTTGAGGGCAATAAAGTTGGCGCAGTAAGTGACCGCCGAGGTCGAAGTCGCTAGGTCCGGCCAAGGTTGGTATTGCGTGCCCGCCGTACACGAGGGCAACGTGGTGGGAGCGGTGGTGCCGCCCACGGCATACGGATAAGTACCGAGAGTGAAATCCGACTTGCCGCCCGGTTGCGAGAACTGGATTGTGGCCGGCGTGGTCGCTTTGCTGAAGCTATAGAACAGCGTATTGACGCCCCCCGGAGTGCCCAGCGGCGTGGATGCCAGATTGACGGCGCCGGGCGTCCACTCAACCACGCCGCCGGTTCCCGGATAGACGGTCGAACCGGCAGGCTGCCAACCGGTTGAAGCTGAGGGAATCCAGAGCACGCCACGAGTCGGGTCGATGGCGATCGAACTGATAGCGCTCACCGGAGCCACTTGCACGGTATCGTCCCAGACCAGATTGGGCGCCGTGGGCGTTCCCTCGTTGGGTACCTTGAGCACCAGGTCCATCGTCTCGCGGTTCTGAGACGTGCTGCCGCTGACATAGAGGTTGCCGTCCTTGTCCACCGTGAGACCGTCGAAGTTGTAACCGGCGCTGGCTGGATCGAGTCGGGTCAGTGTCGGTTCCAACGTTCCGTCACTGGCCCCTTGCAGTTGGCTTCCCGGCGGCACCACATAGATGCCCTCCACCAAACTGGAAGCGGCTTTGGCGGTGGGGTCCTCGATAAAGTACACGTTCCCGGCATGATCCACCGTAATGGGGAGAGCGCGGTTCTTGAGGCCTTTCACCATGTAGTAATCGGTGCCGGGAGTTCCGCAACTCCCGGAGGTAGAAGGCTGGGTCACGGGAATGTACAGGATTCCGCCGTTATACGTGGTAACGACCAGGTTATCCTTGTCGTCGACAGCTATGCCATACGGCTCGACGCTATCGCCCTCAACCGATTTGCCCCATCCCATGCTGGTGCTCATATCCCACGTGCCGGTCTTGGAATCGTAAGGCACGCAGTAGAACTGGTTGCCGGAATCGCCAAAGGTATCGGCAATGTACAGCGTGTCGTGGGAATCCAGCGCCATGCCGTAAGTCCACCAGGTGTGTGTACTCAAGGACAGGATGGGCGCCATCACCGTGGTGGGCGTGGTTGCGCCGGGCGCCAGTTGGTAGAGCGCGCCCTGGTTGGCCCAATCCATAAACAGCACGTTGCCGTTGTGCGCGACACGGATATTCGACACGGCGGTCCATGTGCTGCTGTGCGTGAATGGCACCACCGACCCCGAGGTCACCGACACCTGCTGCGCCCTTGCCGGCTGTCCCGTCCACAGGCACAAAGCGACCATCCAAATCCATGACCCGAGGCGAAACCACCGGCGGGGCAAAGCCGCAGACTCGATAACCATACTCGTCCTCCAGAAGCAGACTCCATGAAGCGATGATGAGAGACTCGGACAACGCGTCCGCATCCTCAAATCCTTTGACTGCCACAGGCCAGACGGCTTCGGCCGCTCAGCCTGCACAACGATCCGGCTCAGAACTCGAACTTCACAGCCATTTCCAGCAAGCGGCCGCCGTCTTTAACTCCCGCTACGCCAAAGTTCTGATAGGTCAGATACGACTGCTTGATCCCCTGGCCGGCAGTCGCCCCATAGAGGTTCAGATTCAGATTGTTTGTGTTGTTGCTATCAAACGAAACCAGCGGGTGGTTCAGGAAGTTGAAGCCCGTTATCTTGAAGTTCAGATTTCTGCCTTCGGGCATGTGCATGTCCTTCATCAAGGAAATGTCGTGCCGCTGATAGAAGGGGCCATGGATGTACGGCAGCCGGTAGGCTCCGTTCGTTTCTGGCAACGGCACACCAAAGCAGGTCGGATTGATGTACTGATGCTTTGCAGATCCTCCGGAGGCACTGCAGGACACGGTTGGATTCAGCAACACGTCGGGTGAACCCAGCCATACTGCCGGATTCAGATAGGTCACGCAGTAATGGTTCCCATTCTTGTCGGCAGGGATACCGTAGGTATCAATACAGGATTTCTGCGCGGTCGGGTTCATCTGGTTAGAGTTTGCAACCTGCACCGCATTGATTTGTCCGTAGCCAAAGCCGAAGTTTTCACCCTGCGCGGAAGCCATCGGGAAACCGGACTGAATCGAGGAGATACCAGAAACCCTCCAGCCATTCAGAATCTGGTTGAGAACACCGCTGTTGTGGTGATACAGCTTGTCCAGGTCAACCATATAAACGACGTTGACTACGTGAGTACGGTCGTAGGGCACCGGGTTGTAGTCGTTGCGCAGGTTTACCGGATCCACAATCACGTTGTTGTACGAGGCCGCTACGCCCAGGTTCTTGGAGAAAGTGTAGTTGCTGTTCAAGATCAGCCGGCCCGCCGACTTGTTCCAGCTCGCCTGCAAACTGCGGTAATGGGAGTAGAACTTGTGGTTAAGCTGGTAAACGTGCTGGTAGAAGGGGTAAGGGCGGAAGAAATCCTGCTCCGCGGTGGTGAGTGAGCTTATATCGCCGCCCGTGCCATCCCCAGTCATCGAGGAAGGCAGATCTCCCAGATTCACATTGAAGAGGTTATTGGCTGTATTCTCCGGATTGGGATTCTGCGGACAGCCCGAGACGATGCCGCAAATCACGTTGACATCCGAAGCGCTGTTGTAGGAGCCGTTGTTATACGAGCTCAGCTTCTCGTTGTCGCTGCCCACAAAGGCCACTTCCAGCAGAGATTTCCAGGGCATGCGCTGCGAGACGTTCACATTGTAGACGTGGTGTTCGGGGCGGTCCTTGTCCGTGGCCGAGATAGTATAAGCGCTGAAGTCCGGCGGATAGGTAGGCGAGTTATTGTCGATTCGGTCGAAGGTCAGCGTACCCTGCAGGTAGCTGCTCTTGTACCCCTGTCCAGTGGCAGCGGCGAGCGCATACGGATTGAACTCTTCTTCCGCGCGGTACATGCCCCAGCCGCCGCGCAGGACAGTTCGGCCATTGCCAAAGATGTCCCATGCCGCGCCCACGCGCGGAGTGACGTACATGGTCGAGGGCGAATTGACCGCATTCTCGACCGAGTTGTTAGTTGCATGCCACTGAATACCGGGATTGGCCGAACTTTCGCAGTCGCGGCCGGTGCAGGCCTTCTCGTATACCGAAGGCGTAAAGGTCGCCAATCCATTTCCATGACGGTCGGTCCAGGGACCGAGATGTTCAAAACGAGCGCCAGCGTTGAGGGTTACGCGGCCAAGCTTGACCGTATCCGTAGCGAATCCGGCGGCCGTCAGATAAGTCATATCGACGGTAGGCGAAAAGTTGGTCTGGGTATAAGAATCGGCATAGCCCATATACATCATGGCAACGCCGTTCATGCAGCTTCCTTCGTATGCCGCGCCCGCAACCCGCTGGTTGCCCGCCGAATCCGGGTTCTGGCAACCGATGAACTGCGCCGTGGCGCTGGGAGCCGAGGCGTAGATGAAGTAGGAGTTCGAGGGATTGAAGGTGAACTCGCCCTGCGGATAAGCGTTGTAATCGGCAAGACCGTTCAGATAGGCCTTCTCAAAGTACACCCCTCCTTTGACGATATGCCGGCCCCGCGACCAGGTGATGGTGTCCTGCACATCGGGAACGGCCTTCTTCATGCGCACCTTGTTGTTGTAGAAACCGCCAGCCATGAGCATATTGGGGTAGCCCAGGCCGCTGTAGTCGGAGAGCGCCGGGACGGAGTAGTCGCCGCCGTTCTTGTACATGCCAAGGTAGTTGAATCCGCCGGTTCCGCCACAGGTTCCGGCCGACCGCTTGGTCGCGTCGGAACAGTTGTACTTGTTCATATCGAAGCGATTCACCAAGTCCGGTTTGCTCATGTTGCCCGGGTTGGAGAGCCACGAGATGGCTGCGGTCAGCTCGTTGCTTAGATTGGAAGTGAAAAAGCGGGAATAGCTGCCCGAGAAGATGTTGGAGAGGTCGCCGGAGGTCACGTCGCCCGGATATTGTATGGACGCCGTAGGAACGTTATTCAGCGCGACCGGAGATTGACGGATTTGCGACTGCCTTCCCCAAGCCATGAAGATGCGGTTCTTATCGTCGATGTTGTAGTCGATCCTGGCGTGCAGTTGGGTGCCATTCTGATCCTGCATCACGTTCTGGATGTAGTTGTAGCCATTGTCATTGGTGAAGGGGTTGGCATTCGGCTGGGGAAGCCAGTTTACCAGCGAGACGCCGCTGGTGTTGGCATAGGGGTTGAGATTGCCACTGTCGATAATCTCTCCCGAAGGAAGATAGTTCTGCGTGTAGCACATGGGCAGAATGGCGTTGGGATTGGATGCTCCATCCGGGCGCGCGCCGCAGAGCTCGGCGTTGAGCGAGTCGGCGCTGAAGTCGCCTTTCCGTTCCGACATGGTGGGCACCCAGCTGGCCAGTTCCGCGGCCTGCCAGTGCTGCCGATACGGCTCAAAGCCAACGAAGAAGAATGCTTTGTCCTTGCTGCGGTTAAACGAAATGAACGGTAGCAGCACCGGGCCGCCGACCTTAAAGCCGGGATAGTAGTAGTAACCTTCGGGGCGCGTCTCGCGCAGGGAATTGTTATACCAGCCGTTGGCATTGAGCGCATTGTTGCGCGCCACCAGATGCAGATCCCCGTGAAACGACGGAGAGCCGGCCTTGCCAATCACATTCTCCACCGCCGGGCCTTTGGCGTACTCCGGGCCGAAATCCGTGGAGAACTTCACCTCCGCGACCATATCGATGTTGACGTTCTGCACAGTACCGGAATTGCTGCCGATATCGGTCAACGACGCGCCGTCCCAGACGACTGCAATCCCGTTGGTCCCGGTGCCGTTGGCGGCAAAGCTCCCCGTAGGTCCGCTGGTGCCGATCACCGCGGAATTGTAGCCTTCGGAGTTATTGATGCTTCCCGAGGACATGGCCACACCAGGCAGCGTTCTAACCAGCTCGCCGGCATCCCTGCCGATAATGGCCAGGTTGCGGATCTCCTCGGAATTGATCACATCGCTGCGCTCACCCGAGTCCACGGCCTTGACCGATTCGTTTTCCGCCTCCACGGTCACCGCCGCCGTGGCGACTCCGACTTGAAGGCGAACGTCGGTGAAATTGATCTGATCCCCAGGCCGGAGCGGGAACGGCTGCGATTGCCACGAGCGAAAACCTTCAGCCGCTATTTCGATCCGATAGGAAGTGCTGGAAATCGCGCCGGAAAAGACGAACACTCCGAGGTCATTGCTGACCGTGTTGCGCGAGATGCCGGTCTGACCGTCCTTGAGGGTGACGGTCGCGCCGGGAATTACGGCCCCGGTGCTATCCGCCACCACACCGGTCACACGACCGCTCGTTTCCTGTCCCTGAAGCGTTACCGCTGACATTAGCAGCGCCGCGGTGATCAGCGCCCGGAGTGCGGCCCCTTGTCTTACACGAGAAATCAACGCCATCGTGGTATCTCCCGTTGGCTGGGTTCGAGATGCATCTTGGAAGCAGTAATCCCCTCGATCTTTGTGCGCGATAAGCGGCACATAAACCTCTGCACCCAAATCTCGCAGATTCGTAGATCCGCGAACTAGGAATTTTGCAACCCCGCAATTTACACCTCCCATGGAGTCGAATGTCAACCCCAATTTGAATTAATTTGGCTCGATGGGGTTACCGCTACAATGTCGAGCCCAGCGCACAACCATGTACGGCGGCGGTACGCTGGCGTGTGCCCCACCGAGCCCTCTGCAATATCCGCGCTGGTCTGAAGCGTTCCGGAGGCATTCGCCACGGACGCAAGGCTGTCTGCTGGCCGCATGGAGGTCGGTAACATTTCAGCGAGAAGGTAATGGCGGAACTGGGCGACATCGTTCTTCTAAAACAGTGTGACAAAGGTGGAAGGTGTGGGAATCCCGCCGATGTTGCGGGATTTCCAAGCGAGGTGGAAAAGGCCTGCTCTTGGACTTTTCCACGGAGCTGCGCCACGAAAAACTGACTTGTTCCACAGTCCCGGCTTATACAACTGCCGATTGCCGCGCGATTCGACTTCCATTAACGACAGCAGCGAATCGAGCTTCGCATCTATCTGGTCGACCGGTATCCCCTCATGCAGTACCTATCAAATGGCGACCCCATAAATCAGTCAGTTCATTTTGATGCGATGTCTTCGCAATTCCTGGAGCCTCACGGGGATGATTCAACCAGACATAGCCCTCGCCAGTAACAGTTCACGTCCCTTACCGGGAATTGGTCAAGAGGGATGGGGCCGGGGCTCCGCGCCGATGGCAGACCACCGCGCTGCCGAGATAGGCCAGCGCGCTGCGTCCCT
>Ga0224530_1000067_pt1 | contig 65737 bp, 45 predicted proteins | sample CBST75metaG_FD_179873 | JGI IMG/M metagenome (GOLD analysis project Ga0224530, IMG submission 179873) | Peat soil microbial communities from Stordalen Mire, Sweden - C.B.S.T75 | ecosystem: Environmental > Terrestrial > Soil > Wetlands > Peat | place: Sweden: Norrbotten County, Stordalen Mire...
AACACCTTACAACTTCCGGCCTTGCTGACGATGAGCGACCGATGATTGCGCCTGCGGCGCGGATGATATCAAGCTTCTCTATACCGGCAATTGATCAGAAAACGACGCTTTCAGATGATTGATGACACCTATGTCCGTGACATGACCAGCATTCTGGCATTGCAGGGAGAAGTTGCACAAGCAATTGCGGATGAGATTCGCATCAAGCTGACGCCGCAGCAGCAGGCGCGCCTTGCCCGTAGGCGCCCGATCGACCCGGATACCCAGGATTTGTACTTGCGTGGCATGCTCGAATTCGATGCCGACAACTGCAAACGAGCCGTCGAATATTTCCATGAGGCTCTCAATAAGAATCCAAACTACGCCCAGGCACACGCAGCTTTGGCTAATTGTTATGGACGAATGGGTGAATCTGGCCGGATGAATTACCAGCAGGCGTTTTCCCGGCAGAAGACCGAAGCAACCGAAGCGATTGAAATGGATGACTCGCTGCCGGAGGGCCATGCCGAACTCGCCAACACAGCGATGACCCTGGACTGGGACTGGGCAGCGGCGGCGACGGAGTTTCACCGGGCGCTGGAACTCAATCCGAATTCAGCGGATATCCATCAGAAATACGCCTTTTACCTGGTGCGAACGGGACAACTGCACGAAGCTCTTGCAGAGGTGGAACGAGGCGTCGACCTTGATCCTGTTTCCGGCCGTTCCTTCCACTACGAAGGATTCGTCTATTACTTTTCTCGTCAATACGACGAGGCGCTCTCGCTGATCCGAAGGGTTCGCGCACTGGACATCAATCCCCCCGATTGGAGCTTTCTCTTGGGTGATGTCTATGTGGAAAAAGGCATGTATGCCGAATCCATCGCTGAGTTTTTGAAGTCTGGCAATGGCCCGGATTCATTAGGCCATTTGGGCAATGCCTATGCCCGCGCAGGCCAAGCGGGCGAGGCCCGCAAGACCATTTCGCAACTGGAAGAGCACGTGCGGAAAGACGGCGTGGGAAGGTATGAAATTGCACTCGTCTACACGGGACTGGGCAGGAAACAGGAAGCGTTCAGATGGCTGGAAGAGGCTTACAACGCGCGTGATGTCGGGCTTGTGTACCTCAATATCGACCCTTGCCTTGACCCTCTCCGTTCCGACCCGCGTTTTGATGACCTGGTGCGGCGCGTAGGCCTCGCTAAATAGATCGGAATCTAGCTCCTCCTTATCAGCCCGTGGCGCAATAAGTGTTTTTCTGCACCGTCGGCAGTAGAGCCCTTCGGTGCAGAATCCATTCCTGAGAGGGAAAACTCCATCTTGAGGTATATCCTCTCTTGAGTCCCTGCGTGCCCATCCATCGTCGCTTCTAGCGCGCCTCTGGCACAGAAGGCCGCAGCTTGGCCTGTCTGCTCGCGATGGCCAGTTTGGCCGAGAACGACCCCTGCCCATCCTCGCCTTGTTTCACCGCTTCGATCTGGATCTCGCCCGCATTCTTCGTGCTTTGGACGATGATTTGGGCCAAGCCATGGAAGAGGGACCGCCTCGGTCCTTTGTCGCTTTCCTGGCAGTTGGGATCGCCGTTTCCTACGCCAATGAGCTTGCCAGAGCCCCAGACCCTGAACGCAATCAAGTCCTCAGCAACCGGCACTGTGCGGCCTTGGCTGTCAAGAGCTTCCACCTTCAGCACGGCTACGTCCTCGCCGTCGGCAAGAATCTCCATGCGATCCGCCGTCAAACGAAGAGAGGTCGCCGGTCCGGTCGTCTCCCGCTTTTCCGTGAGAACAACCTTGCCGTTCTTAATGCCGCGCGCTTCGATCACGCCAGGCTCGTACTTGACCTTCCACTCCAAATGGCCCAGATGCGGAACCTTCTGGATTCCGGCAGAGACGCCTTTCACCAGCAGTTCCACCGCATCCAGATTGGAATACACCCAGACCGGAATCTCCGTGCCTTCCTTGCCGTGCCAGTTCCAATGCGGAAAAAGATGCAGCGATGCTTCCGGACGCCACCACGCCTTGTAGTAGTAAAAGTAGTCTTTCGGAAATCCGCACGTGTCCACGATGCCGAAGTTGGAACTGACTGACGGCCAGCCGAATGGGGTCGGCTCACCACGATAGTCGAAGCCGGTCCAGGCGAACCCGCCTGCCGTCCATTCCCTCTCACCGTAGAACTTCCACCATAACTCCGGCAGCTCATAGACGCCATGGTAGGAATCGACCACATTGCGTTGCCGATCAGTGGTGTATTCACCGCGCGTGCTGACGGCACTCGACGTTTCCGAGCCGAAGATCGGGCGCGTGGGGTTGTCTTTGTGGAAGGCATCAGGAAAGTCCAGGTGGTAGTTGAATCCAACCACATCCACCGCATCGGAGATACCCTTCCGGTTGTCGGCATTGACGGCGGCGGAAACCAAACGGGTGGGGTCCAGCTCGTGGCACTTGCGCACCATGGTGGCCGCAATCCCTGCCCCCTGTTCGGCCATCGGCCCCTGGAGCTGGTTTTCCTCATTGCCGATGGACCACAGGATGACAGAAGGCGAATTGCGGTATCGCTTGACCATCGCTTCCAGTTGCGCCAGCCCGCTGGGATTGGAGCTCGCCTGGCGCGTCTCGCACATTAGCATCACTCCCATACGGTCGCAGGCCTCAACTAACTCGGGCGTGGGCATGTTGTGCGAAGTGCGCACAGCATTACACCCCATTTGTTGGAGCACGGCCAGTCGGAAGTATTGCAGACGGTCAGGCAGAGCGGCGCCTACACCGGCGTGGTCCTGGTGATTGCAGGTGCCTTGAATCTTGAGAGACTTACCATTCAGGAAGAATCCCTTTTGCGCATCGAATTGTATGGAGCGCACGCCAAAGGTCACGTGTTCCGCATCGCACACCGCACCGTTCCCTGAAACCGTGACAATCGCCGTGTAGAGATGCGGATCCTCGACAGACCAGAGCGCTGGATTGGAGAGATACGCCCTAGCGCTGAAACGGGCTGAACCATCCGCATCGATCTTCTGTACCGGAGCTTCCACCGACGCAACCTGCTTGCCGGCGGCGTCGAGAATCTGCCAGCTTACATGCGCCTCTTCCGCCTGCTTGCCCTCGTTTTCGACCATCGTTTCCAGGCTCAGCGTAGCGGAGTCGCCGGAGAGCGACGGGCGTACTGTGCTCTCCCATCTGCCCAGGTGCAAAGCATCCATCTTGCTGATCCACACATGCCGATAGATGCCGGCGCCTTCGTAGAACCAGCCATCGCCATAGCGGGCGTCGACACGCACCACGATGAAGTTCTTGGCGCCGTAGCTCAGAAAATCCGTCAGATCGAAGCGAAATGGCACGTAGCCATTTTCATTGTTGCCGATGTAGCATCCGTTGACAAAAACCTGCACATCGCGAAAGGCGCCGTCAAACTCAATCCAGATGCGCCGTCCCCGGTCGCCGGCCGGAATATCGAACTCGCGCCGGTACCAACCCACGCTGGTCTCGGGATAGCGTCTGCCCAGCGGCTTGTAGCCATGCGACCGCAACTGGCTGTCTCCGCTGCCTGCATCGTCATGCACAAAAGGAAGTTCAACCGCCCAATCGTGCGGAAGATCGAGAGGGCGCCATTTGGAGTCGTCGAAGCCGGCCTTGGCAAGCGGAAACTCGCCGGTTTTGGAAAAGTCGCTCTGACCAAAGCCAAATCCCATGTCTTTCACGGGGTCGTTGCCGTCGCCGAGAACAAACTTCCAACCAAAATCGAAAAGCAGTTGCTCGCGCGGAGAGACGGCAAGGCTCGCCTCCGCCACGCCTCCAGGCATATTGCCTTCATGAAATGCGAGGGCGCGCGCCCAGGCAGGGCGGGTTGCCAGACAGGTAGCGGAGAATGCCAAAGCCGACGAGATCAGGTTACGACGGGATATGCGCTGCATTGTGCCTCGATCAATTGATTGGGAGTTGCCGGAGGATTCTAACATTCAAATCCTCACCGTTTAATCTCAGGAGATAGTGCGCGAAAAGGGCGTCCCTTCACGATGCCAGCGCCCTCTTTGATAGTGACAAGTTGACCAGATGGAAGTGCGGGGTACTTCTCGATGAGGCCGAGGGGCCAATGGATCTCAATGTCTGCGGTTGTCGCAGCGCCCAGGCCAAAGTGCAGACGCGGATCGCTGGCCGAAAGATAACTGGATTGACTGAGCACTTCCTGCGCCTGCACCTTGCCGCCGTAGCGAGCCAGGACGCGCGCCCCAATCGCGCTGCGATTGCTTTTTACGCCCTCGAGACGGATCTTGATCCAGTGGTTGCCGGCAGGAGCGTCGTTGCGCAACAGCGATGGCGGCTCGTTGACGTTCATGATCAGGATATCCATGTCGCCGTCGTTGTCGAAGTCGCCAAAGGCCATGCCTCTTCCGCAGTGGCGGGCGACGATGCCGGGACCAGCCTCCGGCCCCACTGCGGCGAAGGTGCCGTCGCCCCGATTGCGAAAAAGAACGCGGGGCGTGCGTGTCGCATACCGGGGCGAGATGCGATTCAGCTCAGGGTAGACGGAGCCGGTGGAGATGAGGATGTCCGGGTAGCCGTCGTTGTCGAAGTCAACCAGACCGGCGCCGAAGCTGACGTAGCGGGTCTCACTGTTGAGACCGGCCTGAGTGGTCCGGTCGTCGAAATTTCCCTTGCCGTCGTTGCTATAAATGCCAGTGGCCTGATCGATAAAGTGACTCTTGACCAGATCCGTGTGCCCGTCCAGATTGTAGTCGCCTATCCCCAGACCCATACCACCCATCTGGTGCCCGTCGGCGCTTAGCGCAATACCCCGGATCAAGGCCTCTTCGCGAAAAGTTCCGTCGTGATTGTTCATCAGCAATAAGGAAGGCGACGTGTCACATGCGACAACAATATCCGGCCATCCGTCTTCATCCACATCAAAGCTGGCCGCTGTCAGGCAGTACGATTCGCGAAAGCCGCCGACCCCGGACTCCTTCGACACGTCTGTAAAAGTGCCATCACCATTATTGCGGTAGAGATAGTTCTGGGCCTTGGGCAAACCGACCGGACCGCAGTTGACCGGCACGTTTTCGGCATTGCAGTTGGCCACCGAAAGCGAGGGCTTGGGCGCGGTAGCAAGGTCCATCTCCAGATAGTTGGCGACGAAAAGATCGAGTAATCCGTCGCGGTTGTAATCCACAAATGTGCATCCGCTGCTGAAGCGCGTCTTGGGATGAAGCAGGCCGGCTTTCCCGGTCACGTTGGTGAAGGTGCCATCGCCGTTGTTGCGATAGAGGCGATTCTGGCCGTAATAGGTGAGAAAAAGATCCTCGAAGCCGTCGTTGTTGTAGTCTCCGACGCAAACGCCCTGCGCCCACCCGATATCAACCAAACCCGCCTTGACGGTAACATCGGTGAATGTGCCGTCGCGGTTGTTCTTGTAGAGACGATTGGTAGCGTTGGCCGGGGTGTTCTCAAGTCTCCGGCTGCTGAGGATGAAGATGTCCATCCAACCGTCGTTGTCATAATCGAAGAAGGCGCAGCCAGTCGCCATGGACTCGACGATATAAGTGAAGCTGTCCTGCTCGCCGCAGATCGTAGGCTCAGTCAGGCCGGCAGCTTGTGCAACATCCACAAAGCGCGAGAAGGGCGGGAGGGTTTTTGTCGATGCGTGCGCGGCGCAGAGTTTGCCGGAGAACAGGGAGCAGAGGACCGCGGCAGGAATGGTCTGCAGCAGTTCGCGACGAGTCCAACGACCAAATGGATTGCTGCTCATCCCTGCTGCCATTCTCCAGAAACGGTATTGTCACTCAGGTTAGCGTTGTGCCCGACCGGCGGCCAGGTTCTTGCGGAGTTCAAGTGCTCCGCTGTTATCTGGAGCGATCTTAAGTGCGCTGTCTACGGCTTGCAGTGCATCGGGAATGCGTGACTCCACGGCCAATGTGGCGGCAAGAGCTAACCATGCCTGCACATAGCCGGGAGAGGCCTTGATGGCCAGCCGGTACTTCTGCTCGGCGCCAACCGTGTCTCCATCCCGAGTGTCCAAATAGCCAAGCTGATATTGTGCCAAGGCAAAGGCGGGATCGATCTTGACAGCTTGTTCGAGCGCAGTTCGTTCGCCTTCAAAGTCTTTGAGCTCATTCAACACCTGCGCCAACTGATAGAGCAATCCAGCGTTGTCTGGGAGAACCGCGATCGCCTCCCGGTAGAGCGCAACGGCCTTTTGCTTGTCGCCCAATCGCACTGCTTCCGCGGCCTGCGTGGACTTTTGCGCCGCCAAGGCGCGGTCGGATTTGTCCTTCAGTTGTTTCTGGTAGACGACCAACTGTCGCTGCGCTGCATCGGTTTCGCCCAGCTTGCGCAGAACCTTGGCCAGTTCGAAGTGGCTCTCCGGCTCGGTCGGGTCGAACTCGATTGCCTTTTGCAATTGCTCCTTGGCGCCTGCGTTGTCTTGAAGCTGCTCCAACGTGCAACCGAGATTGAAGCGGGTGCTGTAGCGGTTAGGATCGAGCCTTGCCGCTTCTTCGAGGTGCCTGCGCGCGGCGAAAAAGTCGCCGCCAGTGCGTTCCAGCACGCCATTCAAATAGAGAAAGTCTGCGTCGTGCGGGGCCTGTGCGAGGAGCTTGCGAGCCAGCGGTAGAGCGGTCTGGTTTTCCGCATTCAAGACCAGCACCTGCAGATAAACCCGCTGGGCTTCGATATCGCGGGGATTGCGGCGAGCCAGTTGCTCTGCAGCCCTATTGGCCTCATCGAGACGCACCTGCTTGACGTAAACGGAGACGAGCGACGACGTAAGCGACGTTGAGTTTGGGTAGGTCTTCAGCCCCTGGTTCAACGTGCTGGCAGCGTTGTCGAGTTGCCCTGCTCTTCCGTAAGCAATGGCCAGATCGAGGGTGAGGTTCTCATCGAGATGCATACCAGAAAGTTGAGCAATGACGGTCTCATTGTCGCCTGCCGCGAGAAGTATCTTGGCGATTCCATCCAACGCCATCTTGGAGTTAGGCTCGATCCTGAGAGCCGCTTGCCACTCGACGAATGCTTCCTTATCGCGACCGAGTCCGGCTAAGGCTGAGGCAAGTAAAAGATGCGCTTTTTCTTCTTTGGGATGCAACTCAACCGAACGCTGAAGAGGAGCGACGGACTCTTGCAGCTTTCCGGCAGTGTAAAGGCTCAATCCGAGGAGATAGGGAAGCCGCGGTGAATTAGGTTCCAGCTTGAGTCCAGCTTGAAAGGCCTGGGCAGCACATTCTGACTTGCGATTCTCACCGAACCAAACGCCTAAAGCCACATAGGCGTCGGCATCCGGGTGGGAGTGAACCCGCGCCTCCAAAGGCGCGGGCCCAACACACGATGCCGACCATAGAGGTTGCGAGATGGCCATAGCCATCGTGCCCGCGAAGGCCACAATTCTCGATCGGCAACCGGCGCAGTGAAAATAGCGGAACATGTTCGTTCACTCCCAGAACGAATAAGATTAAACGCCTCAGTGGCCCGCTTTGTCTTCAGCGGACAAAACAGAAATCTCTGCCGCGCTGGCTAGGCCATTGGGGCCAATCTCCTTCAATGCCGTGAAACGGAAGAAACGGGCATTGACCGGAGCAAAGGGGACTTCCTGAAGTTCGGGATTATTCTGAATATTCCCAAAACGACCCGAGTCGACACTTGTGGTCCAGTCATGTCCATCCACGCTCGTTTCAAAGCGATAGTTTTCGACAACGCCATTGTGAATTCCATCTTGGCGCGGGAGATACGTGAAGCCTGCAATCCGCTGCGCACTTCCCATATCCACCGTGATCTGGTGCGGCAACGACTTATCTGCATCGAGGCGGGTTTGCCAAATGGTGGCCGGATTGCCGTCAATCGCATTCGATGCGGGACTGTTGGCTTCCTGACTATCCGCGCTCACGACCTTCCAGCCAATCGGCGCCAAGCCAGCGAAGTTTTTCGAAGTCACCATGCCGAGCCGCCCATCCGGAGCCACGCAGGCGGCGTAAACCTCGCCGCCACGCGGCAGAGCCACGGGCGAACTGTAGACGGTGGATTTTGGAGTCGGCACCGTGCCGTCCAATGTGTAAACCACCGGGATGCCCTTCGGACTGCTCATTGCTACTGAGCCATTGACATCGCGCTCGGAGATGACGGGCGCTGGAACGAGTTCTGCCTGCTTGAAGAGTCCGATTTCTGCCAGTGTTGGCTCAAGACGTGAACCAGTGATACGGACACGCACCTGGTCGGTTGTCACCGGCGAACTCCACCGCAGCAGCCTTTTGTGGCCGACCGTCGTCTGCTCGTCCATCGTCTTCCACGTCGATCCATCCCAAACGTCGACACCGAAAGACTCGATACGTTGACCGCGGTGATCCACGGCTTCCTGCAAAGAGACAACGTCAAAAGTCGCAGCCTTCGGCAGTTTCAGCGTCAGCGTAGCTGTCCTTTGTCCAGGAGCGGCTTCCCACCAGGTATCCAGATTCCCATCCAAAGCCAGCGACGCACTGTTCGCCTTGTTGGCATTGTCGGCGGTGAGTTTACCTCCAGCTGCAAGATCTTTGGCGAAGGTCTCATCCACCACCTGTGACATCAGACGCAACTGTGCGAGTTGGTTGTCTGGTATCAAGCCACGGGTGTCCGGCGAGAGATTCAACAGCCAGTTACCATTGCGCCCGACAGATTGGTAATAGATGTCAATCAGTTCCGCGGCGCTTCGCGTAGGCTTCTTCGCGGCCCAGAACCATCCATGGAGAATCGGCACGTTGGTTTCTGTCGGAAACCACCAAAGATAGGAACCCGGCGTGAGCTTGGAGAGGCTGCCGAGATCCTGATCCGTCATGTCCGGCCAACTGAAAGTCTCGGGCGACGAGGACAAGGGAACGACGCTCCATTCCGTAGTACGGCCGATTCCGCTTTCGTTGCCAACCCAACGCGCGTCCGGCCCTTTGCCAAAGATCATCGCTTGCGGTTGCAACTTCCGGATCAAGTCGTACCATGCGGCATGGTCGTAATCTTCATGAACACTCGGGTCCGGATTTGCGCCGTCGAACCAGACTTCGCGAATCGGCCCGTATTCGGTCAGCAATTCGTAAAGCTCATTCAGAAAGTAGCGGTTGTAGTCATCCACCTGGTAAGTGAAACTATTGAAGCCCACAGCCGGCTTGCGCCCCTTGGAAGGATCTGTCTTGAAGCTGGCCGGATCGGTAGGAATCACAGAACGTAGTTTTTGACTTTCGTTTCCGTAGTAGCCGTTGGGATTTGTAGGGTTCGTCCGCAACTGGTAAAGGTCGGCGGGAGAAAGATAAACTCCCAGCTCGACGCCGTATTTTCTGGCAGCATCGGCAACCTCGCGGACCTCGTTCCCCTTCCCTCCGCGCCAGGGGCTGGCCGCAACCGAATGGTTTGAGTAACGGGTGGGCCACAGGTTGAGCCCGTCGTGATGCTTGCAGACGAGCACAACCATCTTGCCGCCAGACTCTTTGACGGCGCGAACCCATTGGTCCGCATCGAGTTCCGTGGGGTTGAACACCGACGGGTCTTCGCGGCCACTGCCCCATTCGACTCCTCTGAAGGTATTTGGGCCAAAGTGGATAAAGAACGTCCGCTCCAGTCGCATCCAGGCCGTCTGATTCGGGCGAGGCAAAACCTTGGCGGCTTTTTCCGCAATCACCGCACTGGAATCGTCGCTCGAGATGAACTGCACCGTCGAATACTCAATCGGAGCGGACGCAGGCGCCTTTGTCTTCGACGTAGATTGTCCGTGGGCCATTGAGACACTCATCAACAACCCTATTGAGAGCGTTATTTTGACCATACCGCCTAACGATTTCATGGCCCTCACCGCATGTTGGTCTTGCAAAAATCCCATCTCACATCTCCTCATTTTCATCGCGGCGCGAGTCTCCACGCAGGCAAAAGTGCAGGTTGACGAACGTTGCAATCGTTCAATTGCCGATGTCCGGCGCGCCATTGGCGTCAAACGGACATGATCTTGAAACAATAAGCGTAATGGCATGGCGGACCTTGTGGAACCCGGATGCTGAGTCCATTCGGTCCCCTTGTCCAACTAACCTCGCTCTTCGCACCAAGCAATTCCACCTTGCGAATCTGGCGCTCATAGTGCGGTGCAGTGCTTGCAAGCGATTTGATCAACAACTGATTGTCCGATGGCCAGCCAAGCGCGAATGCGTACAAAACATCCCCTTTGGTTGTGAAGCGTATGTCCGTGTGATCGAATTTGTATCTGGAAAGTTCATAGGCCGGAACGTTCTTGATCTCAGTAGACGGTCCTTCACCGAAGATCTTCCAGGGGCGAGTGCCTTTGATCCCCTCATTATTGATTTGCTGCCACTGGGCCATCTCATCCAGAAAAGCGAGTTCGTCGCTGTCGGGTTCTCCGTGGCCGGGCAAGGGAATGCTCAGGAGCAGGTTGCCATTCTTGCTGACGATATCAACCAGGAGTGGAATCATCAAAGACGCCTTCTGGTAAGCATGGTTCTCGAAGATTCCGCGGCTATAGTGCCACCCTCCGATGCATGCCTCCGTCTGCCATGGGGTCTCTTGCAGGGTATCTGTCAGGCCCCCTTCAAAGTCACGAGTCAGCGTACCCCAGATCGGCTCTTCAACCTCTTTCAGATCCACCACGCCTTCCAAACGGCCCGAGTGAGTCTGGATGTTTTTGTTGTAGTAGTAAGCCATGATTTGGGGCGCCAGGTCCGGAATGCCTAGCCAAACCTTCAAGTCCGGAGCACCGGTACCGCCATCATCAAAGGTGAACTTGGTTCCATCGTCGAAGTTGAGGATGTCCGGGCTGTACTTGTCAATCACATCCTGAACACGGAGCATGAACTGCTGAACGAACTCCGGACAGGGCGTGTTTTTCTTGTGCGGCTTGCCGTTGATCAACTGGGGATCCATGCCCTCCCACCACTTGCCTTTGCCGTCGGCAATCGTCTGCATTCCGTCGTAGGGAACTCCAGCCAACGGTCCTGTCGTATCGCTCTTGTAGCGGACCGGGAGAAACTCATCCCAGGTGCGATGGGGCGTTCCATGATAGCTGACTCCAAAGCGCAGTCCGTTTGCGCGCGCCACCTTGGCCCAAGTTCCAACGATGTCGCGCTTGGGACCGACGTTCACCGCATTCCAAACCTGATGCTTTGAATTCCAGCAATCGAAGTTGTCGTGATGAGTGGCCAGGGAGACGAGGTATTCTGCCCCGGCCCGCTTGTACAACTTGACAAGCGCATCGGGGTCCCAACGCTCCGCCTTCCAAAGATGACAGATGTCTTTGTATCCAAACTTCGACGGGTGCCCGTAATGCTTGACGTGATACTCATATTGGCTCGAACCCTGTAAATACATATTCCGCGCGTACCAGTCGCCCTGTTCGGGGACGCACTGCGGGCTCCAATGCGCCCATATTCCAAACTTCGCATCGCGAAACCAATCGGGGCAACGATAGGATTTGAGAGACTCCCAAAATGGCAGGAATGGACCTTGCGGAACATTCCCTTGAAAGAACTGGGTGTCGCCCAAAGCATGCGCCATGCGAGCCAGCGCGAATATGGAAAGTCCGCCCGTGAGGAGTGATCTACGATTCATGGTTGCGATACGACCTTTCGGAAAGTCATTGATGCTCGGAGCGAACTCATAGTATCGATCTCGCTCCGAGGAGTCCAAGAGCCGTCTGTTTCGTGTTCATTCGTATGCCAACTCAGTGCAGGCGGCTCGGGACCGGATTGCATAACGCTACGGCTTGTACTCTCCGGCGGTCTCGATCTGCAGCGTTGCCTGGACCGGTAGCTTGTCACTCGATCCACCTGCGAGTACACGTACCGGCTCCTTTTCGATACGCCATGCGTGACGCGCTGCGTCCCAATAGGCAAGATCGTGCGGATTGAGTTCGAGGACAACGTTCTTTTCTGCACCCGGCTCAATGTGGACACGTTCAAAGCCCTTCAGTTCGTGTTGCGGCCGCTCGACGGCGGAGCCGAGGTGCTGCACATACATCTGCACGACTTCGTCACCGGCCTGCGTGCCCGTATTCTTGACCTTCACAGTGACCGTGACTTTGGCTTCAGCATTCGCGCTGGGTGCGCTGAGGGTCAGGCTTTCATACGCAAAGCTAGTATAGCTGAGCCCGTAACCAAAGGCGTAGAGCGGTTTGTCCTTTGCATACATGTAGGTTCGGCCGTTGCGGATGTTGTAATCCATCATGGGTGGCAATTGCGCGTCGCCCGTTGGCCAGGTCTGGTTCAAACGGCCGGCCGGCGAGTAGTCGCCGAAGAGAACATCTGCAAGCCCGTGGCCTTCTTCTTCACTGTTGTGGGTCATGTGCACAATGGCGGGAAGATTCTCCTGACTCCAGACGATCGCATACGGAAAGCTTGAGCGAAGCACCTCGATGGTATGCGGGTTGACGGCGAAGATCTTCTTCACCAGCTCCTCTTGCTCCAGGACAATGGTCTTGCGGTCAACGTCCTCTTTGCCATTCGAGGGCACAGGGCACTGGTCCCATCCGGCGTTACAGGTTGGATGGTTTCCGACCACGACGAGAACGACATCCGCTTTGCGCGCCAGGTTCTGCGCCTCGGCTACATCGGACCCATCGGCAAAGAGCACATTGGCGCCCTTGGCAGCTTCCTTGATAGCTTGCACGATGCTGATGCTATACGGAGGCGTACCGCTATACCAGTCGAGCAGGACCTCATTTGTCCACGGACCGATCACTGCAATAGTCTTGACTTTTTCGCGATCGAGCGGAAGCGTTCTCTTCTCGTTCTTGAGCAAAACGATCGACTCGTCGGATGCCTGACGCACGAGTTCCCTGCTGGATTGACGGTCCCAGGGTGGAAGCTGGCCGTTCGACTCGCGTCCAATCTTTGCGTAAGGACTCGCCCCCGGAGCATCCAGTTCGCCCAGACGGAGATGAAGACGCAGCAGGTTCTTGAGCGAGGCGTCCATGTCGGCTTCGGTCAGGAGACCGTCTTTGAGAGCCTTCGTCAGATCGGGCTTGTATTCATCGAGGAATCGATTGATGCCGGCCTTCACCGCCGCCGCGGAGCCGTGTTCTTTATCGGGGAAGCTCTTGTGGTCGGTAATCAGCAGTCCGAGAGCGCCTCCATCGGTGCAGATGATGCCGTCGTTGCCCCATTCGTTCACCACGACGCTCTTCAAGATCGGATGGATCATCATGGGCGTACCGTTCCAGGAGTTATAGGAGGCCATAACGGCGCGGGAACCGCCCTGTTCAAAGCCCATGCGGAACGGGACAGAATAGTACTCGCGAAATAGACGCTCGTCGAAATCGGACGAAGTTCGGGTGCGGCCGTTCTCGTTTTCGTTGGCCAGGAAGTGCTTCATCAGCGAAGCCGCCTGCCAGTGGTTGGGATCGGGCCCCTGCATTCCATGGATGAATGCGACCGACATTGTGCCGACCAGGTAAGGGTCCTCGCCCATGGACTCCTCTGTGCGGCCCCAGCGCGGATCGCGGCTTAGGTCGGTGTTGGGCGCGCGCACCACGATTCCACCAAAGTCGAAGACCGGGTTCTGGTAGTAGTAACGCGCCTCTTCCCCCTCGAGCGCGCCGATCTTCTTCATCAGCGCTGCGTCCCATGTCTCGCCTAGGCCCTTCTCCTGCGGAAAGATCGTGGTGGGCAGAGGTTGGCGGCCACGCGGCCCCCACTGGCCCGGGCCGCCGAGCGCGAGGCCGTGCAGGCCTTCCGCTTCGTCGGATAACACCAGGTGGAGACGCGGAACCTTGGCGTGGCCATCCATCAGCTCGACCTTTTCGTCGAGAGTGAGCCGTTGCAGCAGATCGGCAATGCGCGCATCGTCGCTTAGTTTAGGATCGCGAAACGGATCACCCGCCTGCGCGCTTCCTTTGAGTGCCAAGAACGCAAAAACTGAAATGAAAAAGAGAAGCGACTTCCACCATATGCTTTGCCGCATAGTCACGATCCTTCCTACTGCCACCAAACGCCGTGGTTCTATTCCACAAGATCCATCAATTCGAGGGAGCCATTGACCGGCCCCGCCGAGTGCTTGATATCGACGATGACCTGACCGGCGTCAGCCCCAGGCGATTGAGCGATTAGCGGAAGAGTAGAACAAATTATAGAAATGCCAAGCAAGATCGTAAAGTCCTGCCGCCGTTGATCGATTGGCATTCCAGGCTTCATGAGAAACCGGCCACATTCTCAGCGCAGGTCCCTTTCCGCCTCGAGCAATCGGTGCAAGAAGAACGCGTGGGCTTTCGAAGCTCACCAAGGGAGCGCTCGCGGCCGTGGTGGCTTGATTTGCGCATCTAGTTCGCGCTCGCCCGCCAAACAAATGATTCTGCATGGGGGCATACGGAAGAAGACACTGTCAGCGTCTGATTGCACTTAGGCAGACGATTTCGCGCCTGGAAACAGCACGGAAAGAGTCTTCCGATTCGAGTTAAAAAAAGAGAAGGCCGGACCCCTTTTCAATAAGGGTCCGGCCTTTCTCACTACCAGCTTATCTTCGCTGAGAGTTGAACGTACCGCGGTGTGTTGTTTGGCCCACTGGGTCCCTTACCAATGGTTCCAAAGTCGATGCTGGTTGGGTCGTTATTGTAGCCTTCGTCCCAAGCCGCATGGTTGAATGCGTTCAGGAAATCGGCTCGGATCTGCATCTTCATGTTATCTCCGAGGAATATCTTGGAAGCCTCGGGGATACCGAAGTTCTTGGAGAGCGCCATGTCGAATTTGTACGCGCCCGGTTGACGCACGCCGAAGTCTGTATTTGTTCTTCCCACGGCGTACGAATTCTGCGTTCTCACAAACTCAATGCTGGAACATCCGGCTGCTGTTGCCGCAGGACTCGGAATAACCACGCCAGTGTCCGCGTCTCTGTAGCCGACGCAGGGAGTTACACCGCGGATTCTGCTGTTCTTGTGCGAACCGTCAGGAACCAGAGTGGTGTGGCTAACACCCATTGACTTGTTGATAGGCCCGCCAGTGGAAGCCATCTCCCAGTTTCCTGCCGTGTCATAGAGTTGTACCCCACTCGATCCTCCGGAGTCCGTGGGACGCCACGCTAGACCGCTGTAATAGGTGTAGAGCGGTGCAATCTGCCAACCGTTGATAAGTTCATCAACAAACCGGTTCGTATTCGAGAATAGAAGCCTGCCCCTGCCGAACGGCAGTGTGCCGACTCCCGAAATGGTAAGCGAGTGATGGATATCGCTTGACGTGCTAACCTGGCGCGCCAATACGTGGTTGAGTTGATCCACCCACCCTCCGGAGCTCATCGCCTTTGCATGCGTGTACGTTGCATGAAGCGTCAAACTTCTGGACATCTGGTGCGACCCGACAGCCTGGAACGAGTTGTACCAAGACTTTCCGTTGTTTGTAGCACCGTTCTCGGTGATGTCTCCAAACTCAGGAAACGGCCGCGTGAAGTTGGACTTGGAGAGAGTTGTGGCGTTGTAGTAGCTCGTTCCACTGAATCCGGAGATGCCAATGAAAGGGTTAGCGATCTGGCCGGCATCCCCGTCGCAAAGCTGGCGGTCGCCACCGCGCTCAACATCGCATTGAGCGTTCCACTGGGGCGAAATTGCGTTGATGTTGGTGCTTTCGGGGTTATTTGGAACCCGGCTGCCGACATAGCTCACTGAGAATACATCGCTTCTCGTGGGAGCTATTTCGTAGGCGAGACTCCAGGACCAAAGTGCGGGAATCTGGTAGTTCGGATTGTAGAACGAGAATGACTTCCCGAGGTCCTGCGAATATCCGAGGGACGAACCGGTAGGCTGAGGCACTACGGGGATTGGGTTGGCGAGGCCCTGCCCGGTTGTGGCGGTGTAGGGCGTAACTCCGTTGTCCAGTGAGTTTGTATAGCTTGCCGAGCTACTGAAGCCATCCGCATTGCCGTTACTCGACTGATCGGACAAGTAGTTCAACCCGACTCCGCCGCGGAGGGAACTATTCTGATTGATCGCGTATGCAAAGCCGAGGCGAGGCTGAATTTCCAGCTTGTTCATTTTGAACGCGCCTCTGCTTTGGCCGTTGACTCCGGCAAATGTCATGCCGCCCTGAAGGTTGGTGTTATTTCCCAAGGCTGCAGTCCCGGTAGCGATCATCGCGGATACTGGGTTTAGAACAGTTGCATCGAATACTCCGTTCGCCTTGTTATGGCGTTCCGTTTCCGGGGTGGTGAAGTCCCAACGCAGGCCGAGATTCAGAGTCAGTTTCTTCGATATCTTCCAATCGTCCTGGACCCACGGCGCGAAGTAGTGCTGAGACCAGAACTGGTGAATGGCCCAGTTCATTGTTCCGGAGTTTGGGTAACCGAGTAACAAAGAGGCGATGGACATGCCGCTGGTGTATCCAGGCGCATCCGAGGAATTCCAATACTGGTTGGTGAAATTCGAGGAGAAGTTGAAGCTGTTGCCATTGCCCCCCTCTGGATTGTCCCACTGGTTGAAGTTAACGTTGACTCCGGTGCGGACCGTGTGAGCACCTTTGATATAGGTCAACGTCGGCAGGAAATCGAGCGCATGCCTGTCGCCGGAATAGCCGAGCCAACCGGCACCCAACTCGGCAAAGTTGCTCGCGTTGGGAAGACCGTTGGAGGAGATATCCAGGAAGTGGTTGTTATTCTGGAGTTGATTGTAAAATGCGGAGGCAAATCCCAACTTCTCCGTCATGTTATACGCCAAGGTTGAACCTTCGAGTTGATTGTTCTCGAAGTTCAGTGCACTGACGCCAACGTTCAGCAGGAGGTTCGGACTGAAGATGTGTGTCCATTGAACGGCATAGGTTTGAGCTGCCGGCGCAAAGCCACTGGCATTGCCATTGGCAGGATCCGAATCGGGAGCACCCACGCCCCAGTTCGCTGTGATCGAGCGACTCTGCTTGCTATAGCGAAACGAGAAATTGTTCTTATCGCTCTGAGTGTAGTCGATCTTGACCGCTCCATTGCGCCAGAGATCGTGTTCCGTTTGCAGACTTTGATAGTTGTTTGTCCAGGGAGCATAACCCGCTCCGGGATCGACGTTCGGCTTCAGGTAGTTCATATACGACAGGATGTTCGTTGCAACGGGGTCGATATGTGTAATCTTGTTACCCGGGAATGCCGAGTGCGCTTGCTTCGTCTTTCCATCGATTGGGTCGACCACGGTTTGCAGTTGCGTGGTTGGATCGTAAATCGTCAGCGGTTGCTGGCTGTTCGTGACGCTATTCCAATACGTGGCCCCGCTGAAGTCGCCAGTGAGCCAGGCTGGGTTTGGAATGGAGTAGGTGTTGTAGGACGGGTTGGGCAGGATGTCCTTCATCTCCTCATAGCTGCCAAGGAAGAACAGTTTGTTCCTCCCGTTGACCAGATGCGGAATCACAACCGGGCCGTCCGCTTCGAAGCTATATTGATCGCGCTTGTGCTGGGCTTTCTTGTTCTTGTTGTAGTTGGACTGCCAATCCTCGGTATCAAGCCAGGTCCGGCGCATGTAGTAATCTCCGGTACCATGGAGCCGGTTGGTGCCGGACTTCAAGGACACGTCGACCGCCGACCCTCCGGAGTGTCCGTAGGAGGCGTCATATGCATTCAATACGATCTTGAATTCCTGAACGGCGTCCACGGAAGGCACATAACCCGCTCTTCCCGCATCCGATGCGTCGTTGCCCATACCGTCGACGTTGGTCTGACCTACTTGCGGCGAGCCGTTGACGTACTGGTTGCCGGTCACGTTATCGAAGGGCCGTGGATATTGCGAACTCGAGGTGTCGCGCGTCCCTGGGCTGAGTTGGAACAGGCCAAAGGGGTTGCGCGAATCCAGAGGCATTTCCACAACGCGCTCGTTGTCGATAATCTCACCCCGATCGGACTTGGTGAGTTCGACCTGGGTTTCACTCGCGTTGACCGTCACAACTTCTGTTGTGGCTCCAACACTCAACAGGAAATCTATCGTTGAGGTCTGGTCGACGTTGAGCAGAATGTCGGTCTTCTTCTCGGTCTTAAAGCTCTCCTTGGACACCGTGATGTCGTAGGTCCCAGGGATCAGATATGTGACCGTGTAGGCGCCACTGTTTGTGGTGACAGTCTTGCTGTCTACACCAGTCGCCTGATTATGGACAACCACCTCAGCCGCTGGAATAACAGCTCCTGCGGAATCAACAACATGTCCGGTAAACTGTTGCGTCGCCTGTGACCAGGAAACCGCAGCAGAGAACATGCACAACATAGGTAGAACCAAGCCCCATAGGACTTTGGCTACCCTCCGATTCGTGGACTGCATTTTTCTTGCCTCCTTGAAAGTTTGTCCGCCCAACGTTTTTGTACCTGTTGCGTTGTTCCAGTAGCGCCGCGCCGAGAGGATATGGCTCGCCTCTGTCGTTGAGGCATGGAAAAGCTGAAAACGTTCTTTGCGCCTCTGTCTTCCATGCCCTACGGTGCTTCGGTCAGCCAAGCGACCGGCGTTACGGGCTTGTAGCCCGGCGGCCGGTTCGGTCTGACAGTGTTGAGGTGGATGCGCCAGTGTTCGGCCAGCACGCGCAGCGATTTCGCTGAGAAAAAGATCTCCATTCAAGCACTCATCGCTCAGCTTGAGTTGAATCTCTTCCGGTAGCCCTGCTCCCTGCGAGGCCCTTGTTCGATACACAGGGTTCGCGCTTCGGGCACAGCCAGCAACTTGCACCACCGCAGTCGGCAGATGGAGTCCAGGCCGCAAGTGGATCAAATTCGATTTCGTCACTGGCCCATCCTCCATACATCAATCCAGAAAAAACACACCAAAACCCAAAGGCGTCCTAGCAAACCCAAGATCCCTCGAGCGTTTCCTGCCGTCGGCGCGTCCCTCATTGAGTTGACCCGAGATTTATACTCGAATCGATTAGATCAGTCCACGTACGTAACGGTATGTTTCAGTTACGCCCATTGAGTCGTCTCCGTAAGCTATTGAATACATTCATTATATCCAGTCGGTTACGACCCGACGTTACGGCTAGGTATTGCGGTGCTGGAAATGGGAATATAATCGATTCTTAAACGCACACCGCACCGTGCCACCGGCAGGAGCTGAGGCTTTTAACGCCACCGATGGATGTGAAGTGAAAGCGCTATCCAAGGGAAGATCGCACTTCGAAGGGGCTGCCCGTCTTCCCTTCCCTGGCTGAAAGTGGGTTCGAGCGACCAAAATCATGCGCGCCAAGGTGGACAACTGCCCGCTCAATCGCGGACACTCGCACCCTGGGGGAACCCCTTGGCTGTGGGCCACCCAAAGCTAGGAAAGTCGTGGCTTACCCACGCCTACTTTCAACAGAGGAGGTCCGATCATGAGTTCCCAGGAATCAGGGCAAAAAGCACCGAAATCTGCTGATTCGGACTTCAATCGACACATCGAAATTCTTAGCTGGCTGACGGAAATCAAGAACAGCCATGCATTCTGCAATAGCGCCCGCTCCAAGGAATTCCTCTCCTATGTTGTCGAGCAGGTCCTCGCCGGTCACACCGAGAACTTGAAAGAGCGTTCGATTGGGGTGAACCTGTTTCATCGCGCCCCGTCCTACGATACCGGTGACGACCCGATTGTCCGAGTCAAAGCCGGTGAGGTCAGACGACGGCTGGCGGAATACTACGCGGCAGAAGTACAAGCACCCGAACTTCAAATTGAGCTTCCGGTCGGCTCTTACATTCCCAAATTCCATTGGAAAACCGAGCCGCCTGCCCCTTCTCTTGCTCCAGAACCTGAAGAGGTTGTACAGCCACCGGCGCCCCCAAGGCGATTTGGGAACTGGAAGTTTGCGGGATTTATAACTGCTCTGGCGATTGTCGGAATTGCCGCAGTGATCCTTATCCGTCTGTACTCCCACCATTCTTCAGCCTTGGATCTATTCTGGGCGCCGCTTTCCGCCACAAAGCAGCCTGTCCTGATCTGCGTGCCCACCCCGGTAACCTACGCCGTGAGTTCCGATCTCTTTCCGCAATCGCCTGCGGCCCACACAGGAATCTACGATTCCCTCATGAAGCGCAACGCGACACCGCTCCAGTTGGCTCCTGACACATCCATCAAGTGGAAGGAATTCACGCCTCTCGTCGACTTCTATGTAAATAAGGATGACGCCTACGTCGCGGTGGAGCTTTCTGCCTTCTTTGCGGGCGAACACAGGCCGAGCCAAGTCCGGCTGGGAAGGGACTACACCTATGAGGATCTTCGGAGCTCTCCCGCCATTCTGATTGGAGCGTACAACAATCCGTGGGCCGATCGCGTCATGTCCGACCTTCCGATCGGCTTTCGCGAAAGCGGAGAACTCCTGTGGATTGAGGACCGGACAAAGCCAGGCCTGGTGTGGAAAACTAGCTTGGAGGGTCGTCAGGGCGCAAAGGATTTCGCCCTCGTCGCTCGACTGATGAATGCAAAGACCGGACAATTCCTGCTCATTGTCAGCGGCGTCGGCATGGTAGGCACAAAAGCGGCTGGCCGGTTCATCTCGAACGAACAGGATTTGGAAACTGCTCTCCGCGCAGTTCCTCGTGGATGGGAACGAAAGAACCTTGAGGTTGTCCTTGAAACTGACATCGTCGATGGATCTCCTTCGCCGCCCCGCGCCGTCGACATAAAGGTGTGGTAATCGGAAGCTCCTGGCCCCCAAGGGAAGCTCGTTCGAGCTTGTGGCGATTCAAATCGATAAAATCCGAGGCCTCGCTTCCCGTGATCAACAAACCTACCATCAGGGACGAAGTCCACTCTCGGGCAGCTATCGATGGGTTGATGTCAAGATGATTTATGGGCCGGATGGATTTGCGCCCGTCCTTCACGCGCCGTTATCCCGCTACTTCGATCTATGCTTCGATGGGCTTGGTGTCAACCCTTGCCTCGGAGATGTAACTTGACATTGCCTGAGCCAGCTGCGAGTCCACTTCATCGGCGATGACCATTACGTAGAGCAGCAGCACTCCGGGTTCGGTGTCCTCTACGTGAAGCTGAAGTGTCTGGAATATGGAGACCTGCAACATGCGCGATTCCTCGACCATCATCGCGGCGGAGTAGCCTTGGTCACGTCGCAGGAGCCCATGATTGCGAGCAGTCGGTGAAATCAGGGCATGTGTGCCTAAAGGGAGAGGGTTCCGCAGACGGCCCACCAGGTCGCGGAACATATCCGGCAGGTGAGCGCATCGTTCAGTGCGGCTCAATGGGACGCTAGCCAAGTCCGCTTCCGCCTCTACGCGGTTGTACCAATTGTCGATTGTGAGCTGCCTTTCACGCTCCAGTACGGTTGCGACATCGAATTTTTCTGACATCCGGAACTCTCCGACAGGTCTGCGAATGGCCGTTCACTTCTATCTCAGTATTTCGCATAATCGACCGAAAATATGTTCAGAACTGCTCAAGAAGACTCACACCGCAATGAGAAGCTTGACGAACTCCTCGGCTGGGACCGCCCGGCTGAAATAGTAGCCTTGCGCCTCGTCACAGTTATTTGCTTTCAGAAACGCCAACTCCTCGACGGTTTCAACTCCTTCGGCAATGACCCGCAAGCCGATGGCCCGTCCCATGTCGATGATTGCGCTCACGATGATCGAGTCGTCTGGAGCCACGTAGATCTTATGGAGAAACGATTGGTCGATCTTGAGCGCATCGAGAGGGAATCTTCGAAGATAGCTCAAGCTGGAGTAGCCGGTTCCGAAGTCATCGACAGACACCCGAATCCCGATATCTCGAACCGACTTCAGAATGGATGTAGCAGCCTCGGCATTCTTCATCAGTACACTTTCAGTCACTTCCAGTTCGAGCGAGTGCGGGTCCATGCCGGTCTCTCTGAGAACTGAAAACAGGTCTTCGAGAAAGTTGTCGTCGCTGAACTGAGTTGCTGAGACGTTCACGGCCATGCTTCCGGTGGGCAGGCCCCGGTCCTTCCAGGACTGGGCTTGCTGGCACGCTTCACGCAGGACCCAGGCGCCGATCGGTAAAATGAGGCCCGTCTCTTCGGACACCGGAATGAACATGATAGGTGAGAGCAGGCCACGAGTCGGGTGCATCCACCGGATCAGCGCTTCCGCCCCTACCACTGCTCCGGTTGCTACGTTCACTTTCGGCTGGTAGTACAGCACAAACTCACCGTGTTCCAACGCGTGACGCAGGTCTTCCTCAATGGATTGCCGCTCGACCGCGCTAACATTCATTTCCGGCCTGAAGAACTGAGACGCGTTGCGCCCGCTTGCCTTGGCCTGGTACATCGCGGTATCGGCGTTCTTGATCAGAGTCTCCGCGTCCGGGCCGTCATCGGGATAGACACTCACTCCCACGCTTGCCGTCACATGAAGAGCAACATCGCCAATTGTGTGAACGTCCGCCACCCCTTTTAGCACTCTTCGTGCAGTAATGGCAGCTTGATTCGGTTCTTCCATCTCTTGAAGCACAAGGATGAATTCATCGCCTCCATTGCGGCACACGGTGTCCGGAGAGCGTACACACGCAAGCAGTCGCTTGGCTACGGATTGAAGCAGTTTATCGCCCACCGAGTGGCCCAGGGAATCGTTGATGTGTTTGAAGCCGTCCAAATCCAGAAAAAGCACTGCGACCTTGGACGAGTGCCGGTGCGCCAGCGAGATCGCCTGGTTAATGCGGTCGCCCAGTATAAGCCTGTTGGGCAAGCCGGTGAGAGGATCATGCTCGGCCTCATGTGCCAAATGAGCCATTCGCCTGTTCATCCGGACCATGTGGTTCTCAGCATCTTTGCGCTGGGTAAGGTCGCGGCCCATGTCAGAGAATCCGCGCAGCTTTCCATTCGACTCGCGCAACGCCGTCAACGCGACCTCCGCGATGAATCTTGAACCGTCTTGCCGCACGCGGGGAATCTCCTCCAGATACCGTTCCCCCTTGTCAGCCAAATGAAGAATCTCCTGCGGCCGCCCCCGCCGCACATCTTCAGGAGGAAACAAGCGTGAATAGTTCTGGCCTACAATCTCTTCCGCTGTGTATCCATGCATCCGCTCGGCGCCGGCATTCCAACTGACAATGGTGCCTGCCGGATCCAACAGGAAAACTGCGTAGTCCTCGATTCCGTCGAGAAGCGATCGATATTTCTCCTCGCTGTCGCGGAGTGCGACTGCTGCCCGGTGGTTTTTCATTGCGTCGTGATAGAAACTCCACCCGGCAAGCGCTCCGATCAATAAGCCCATGCAGGTCGCAGCGGTCAGCAGATATCTAATCAGTTCCAGCCGCCATTTCGCGTCTGCATCCCGCAATACCAGCAATCCAAGCTCTTCGCCCCGCAGGTCGCGGACCGACCTTTGAAACTGATCGTCGAGCGCCTCGTCCGCCCCGCTCTTGCCAGCTTCCGATGCCGCGTCAAAACTGTGGGTGCTCTGTCGACCGATGACTCTCTCAGCGCGCTGTATTTTCTGGGACGTAAGCCACTCCAGGCCGGCAAGGCGGAGCTGCTGAGCGGGGTTATCTGCCGTCAATCTGCGCAGTGCTGCCTGGTCCTGCTCAACCGACTGCTTGCTGGATCTGTAGGACTGCAGATAAGAGGCCTGGCCTGTCAAGCCGTATTCCTGGGAGTTCGAATCGACTCCATCTGCAGCCAGGAGTAAATCCTGGAGAGTCTCAAGAACCCTGTGAGTATGGCGCACCAACACTGCGCTCTTATCGGATACAGCCAAACCGTTAAAGGAGGCGATGGCCACGATCACTAAACAGAGAATGGCCGACCCGAGGGTGAGTCCTACCTTCCGCTCCGAGAACGATGTTGATTTCATTTGACGTTGCCCTCAGACATCTCGCCCCCGCCTTCTTGCTTGGATATCGCCCGAACCAGACCGCCTTCGGAGTCTCGACGAGCAATTTGATACATCTCGAGCCGAATTGCCCAGCCCACGACTTTGCATCTGAACAGATCAATCTCCGCGGTCAGACACAGTCAATCTTCATCGGCGGCAGTGCATGTGGAGGGGCCAACCCAAGCCCGGTTGCGTGCGACCACGACGAGGTTGCGATTCAGCACGCTGGGCGCAATCGGGGAGTCGTGGTCATCCCCGGTGATTGTAGCTCAATGCCTCCACTCTCAACGGTCACGATTGCTCTGTGCCGGCGGTTCTTCCGGATGCGCAGCCACTTGCACGCACCTTATCTCTCTGCCGGAGCAGCGCTGAAGTGAACCGGCAACGCTTCGTCGCTCGGTATGAGGCCTCTGCGAGTACGACCCAAGAAGCGAGCCCCCTCCAAGGACGTATTCGTAAGTCAGGCTGGCGCTGCGGCGCCCGTTAGGGGGCGGGTTGTGTAATTGTATTCTGCTCCAAAGTTACCGCAGTCTGTGCCATGAGTCTGCCATTTGCCGAAGCGCCGGTCTTAACGGCAACCAATGTTTTGGCCAGAAGCACTCCCTCGAAATGGGCGGTTGTTCCAATGGCGACGACGCCACCAGCTTGCCAGAAGATATTCTTGGGCAATGCGCCGCCTGCCAGAGTTACCCTGGTAGCGCTGGCCTGTTTCAGAGTGCCCGCAATCTGAAAGATCCAGATGTCGTTGGGGCCGCCCGAGAGCGTGACATTGGTCGAGATTGAAACTCCGCTGCCCCATTTGTAAAGGCCGGGCTTGAGAGTTAGTCCCCCTATCTGGCCGGCGCCCAACTCAGTGAAATCGGGAATCGATCTCCCTGCTGCGTCGGTATACGCGAGTCCCATGTCACCTATTGCGGCGGTAAGCAATTTCGGGTCAGTCGTCGTGCATGGCAGGGGACCGGCCGCATCGACCGTGTACACCATGCCGGAAACTTCTCCGCAGGTTAGCAGAAGTGCGGCGCCGGTAATGGGACTGGTTCCAACGTCCCCAGTGATCGATGACGCATGAACGTCGGTGATTCCTGTTTTTGTAAGAATCGCGAAAGTTCCAGCCGTCCCAAGACTTACCGGCGCCTGCCCGGTGAACGGCCTCTCGCCGGTTGTAAAGCTCCATTGAACAGGATTGGGAAGTGCAATGCCTCCAGCGCTCTCAGCCGCAGTCGTAATCGTTGCGATGTAGTTTTCATTCGTATTCAGAGCAGATACTTTCGGCTTGAACGTCGCCACAGTGTTTGCGGCATTCATGGTGACGATGCCGTCGATATTACTTCCGCCTGAGTCCTTGAGCGTGAAGGTGAGCAGCGCTCCGGGGACGGCCGAGTCGATGGTTGCCGGATCCATTGCCTCGCTGAAGGTTGCACTCACTGCCGTGCCGGTCACAATGTTATTGCTACCATGGGTGCTTGTTGATGTGTTGGTAGCGCCATTGGATGGACTGGTCGAAAGCACGGTAACACCTTGTGCAGCGCCTGGAATTGCCCACCCGACCAGAACGGCCGCCAGTGGGAATGCAACAAGCCACGATTGCGGCATCAGTTTGCTTCCAAATCCCTTCATGTTTGTACGCTTTCACTCAGCTGCAACGAAGGTTGCTTTTGTGTTGGGGGTAGTTTTTACCCGGCTGAGAGTTTTCAACCGTAGAAGTGCGTTTGCATATCTGATTCAATCAAGTCCGGCATTAATTCCAGGGCGGTCTTAACATGCGAAGACTGACGCATAGACCTTGGGATTTCAAGGGCGAAGCCTTTGGTTATTCCTTCGACAGGGAAACTTGTCCTATACGTTGCAATCCAAGGGCCGGTGAGGCTACATCGCAGTCTAAAATCCTATCCGATGCAGATGGATACACTTGGAGAGAACGACCGAGCCGAAACGGGGCCAGCACAAGGTTCCCGCCTTGCGCTGGCTATGTAATTTGTTCCAACTTACGCGCTTGTTACACGGCTGAGGCGGACGGCGCGGACTATTCCGCCTTGGATCGGCCACATTCGCGCTCACCTGCAGAAAGTGCGGGAATACTTGATCGCCAGGCCACGGGTTTCCCGATTCCTCGACAATGTGAAGAAAAGCGTTTTACTATGGACGCGGCTCAAGACCTGGTAAAGCCCGGTGCTCAAACAGCTTTCGGCTTTCGAAAGGATGGTAAGGGATAGGATGAAGAACGCGCTTCTTGCTTCCCTCTTATTCTTGTTCGCGACTACGGTTGCGCTTGCGACGAACTCGAGGCTTCCGGACGGAACGGAGTTTCCGGCCTGGGAGAAGGCACTGCATTTCTCGAAAACCTACTACGTCGATGGGCAAGCCGGGAACGCCGACGACAAAGGGCCGGGCAGCAAGGAGCACCCCTTCCGCACCATCAGCGCGGCGGCCCAGGTGCTGCAACCGGGCGAACGGGTTGTCATTGCCGAAGGCGTGTACCGCGAGTGCATCCGTCCGTCGCGTGGCGGAACGGGCCCCGAGGCCATGATCAGCTATGAAGCCGCACCGGGCGCCAAGGTTGTGGTAAAAGGCGCGGCAGTAGTCAAGGACTGGAAGCCCAGCGAGGGCTGGAACTTTGGTATGGACCAGCAGACGCACCAGCCGGTGAAGGCCTGGGAACTGCGTCTGGATCCGGCGCTCTTCCCCAACGGCTACAACCCGTTCGAAGTGGATAACGTGATCGGCAATCGCGAATGGCTCAGATACGCCCAGGACAATATGGCGACCTACTTCCGGCGGCGCGGGCTGGTGTTTGTGGATGGCAAGCCCCTGGAACCGGTGGAGCTTTCCTACGAGTTGGCTGGACCTTCGCCGCGCTCGATGAACTACTTCACCGACGTGCGCTGGAAGCCGCTCTTCAAGGAGTTCTCACCGGATGCCGGCAAGGTATGGATCGAAACCAACGGCATGACCCTGCACATTCGTCTGGCCAATGACGATGACCCCGCCAAGCATGTTATTGAAATCACCACGCAGGAGCAGGTTTTTTCTCCGGCGGAGCGCTACCAGTCGTATATCCGCGTGAAGGGCATCACCTTCCAATATGCGGGCAACGGTTTCCCAGTCCCGCAGCGCGGCATGGTCTCGACCAACCGAGGCAATCACTTCATCTTTGAAGACAACACCTTCGAGTGGGCCAACAGCGTAGGCCTCGATATCGGCAACGAAGACTGGGGCGCTTCGTGGCCGCCGCAACCGGTAGGCTTCGACGTCATCCGCGGCAACACCTTCCGCTACTGCGGCATCGAGGGACTGGGCGGAACAGGCGGTCCCCAATCGACGCTGGTCGAAAAGAATCTCTTCGAGTGGATTGGCTGGCAGGACGCGGCCATGATGTCGGAGTCGGGCGGGACCAAGATGCATACCGCACGGAATCTTCTGTTCCGGAATAACGTGGTCCGGCATATCCGGCACGCGAACGGCATCTGGCTGGATATCGGCAACGCCAACGACCGCCTTACAGGCAACGTCTTCGCCGACATTCCGGGCGATGTGAATCCCCATGCCATTCACATTGAAGGCAGCAACGCGCTCAACGAGATCGACAACAACATCTTCGATCACCTGACCGGCGGCGTTCTCATCCGCGACACCAACAACGTGATCGTTGCCTACAATCTCTTTCTCGATTGCACAGAGGTCTGTGTTGACACGATTTCGGGCATCAACGGACCCAGGCCGGTTGGCGGTCACACCAACGATGTGCACAACCTGATGGTGCACGATAACGTGTTCTTCAAGATTGGCCGCTCGGCCATAGAGTTCACCAACGCGCGCAACGAAGCCGATGGCAACCTGTATCCGGCGGCGGCGTCGCCGTTCGGGGGTGCCCCGTATCTGCGCGTGAAGTTTCCCGAGCCGGCGGAGTGGCACAACCTGGAATCGTGGCGCGAAGAGCATGGATGGGACGCGAACGGAAGCTTGGCGGAAATCACGGCGGCGATGGACCCGGACAAGCTGGAGCTGACTCTTTCAGTGAAGGGCGACGTGAAGCGCGCGCCTGCCTTCAAAGGGATCGACACGGACTTCTTCGGCCGGCCAGTGAAAGGTGACAGAGTGCCGGGTCCATTCGCGGATCTTCCGACCAAGACGGGAACGCGCGGCATCGATCCGAGGTGATTTGTGAAAGATGAGCACGGACCACGATCTACCAACCGGTTTGATTCAGAAAGAAGGTCTTTTATGGTCCGCTGTAAGTCTCTGGTTCTCTTCATTGCAATTGCTTGTATCTCCGGTGCAGCTCCGGCGCGGGCGGCAAACTCGTGCGTAGATCTTGCTCATCTCAAGATGGACGGCGTCGAGATCACGAAGTCGGCGATGATTTCGGCCGGCACAACCATTCCGCCTGCCTTTCCCGGCGCACAGGCCATTGGCCCATTGCCGGCGCACTGCCGGGTGGATGGCGTGATCAACCGGCGCAAAGGCGCGGACGGCGAGGAGTTCGGGATTGGTTTCGCACTGGCCCTGCCCGAAGCGGCCGCGTGGAACGGTGATTTCATGATGCAGGGCGGCGGCGGCGGCAATGGCGTGGTCTCCTATCCGCTGGGGGCATCGAACTCCGGCGACAAACCGGCCCTTGTCCGCGGGTTCGCGGTGGCCAGCACGGATACGGGACACAAAGCGAAGGGGGGCGGGTTTGATTTTGGGTTCATGCGCGACCAGCAGGCGTATCTTGATTTCGCATATCAAGCCAATGCCGAAGTGGCGGAGCTGGGGAAGAAGATCGTCGCGCTGTATTACACAAAGCCCGCTGCGTACTCCTACTTCGTCGGCTGTTCAACGGGCGGACGCGAAGGCATGATCCTGTCGCAGCGCTTTCCTACGGTCTTCAATGGCATTGTCTCGGGCGATCCGGCGATGCGCACTGGCCTCTCGAATCTCGCCATCGGCCAGTGGATTCCAGTCGCGTACAATCAAGCGGCCCCCAAAGACGCATCGGGAAAGCCGATGCTCGACAAGTTTCTGAGCGAAAGCGAACGCAAGCTCTTCATGGGCGCTCTCATGAACCGCTGCGATGCGAAGGACGGTGTAGCCGACGGGATGATCTCCGACCCGACAGGTTGCGATTTCGATCCCGCAGTGCTCTCCTGCAAGCCCGGCCAAAGCGACAGCTGCATTGCACCGGAGAAGGTTGCGGCCATCAAGAAGGCGTTTGCAGGACCGAAGAACGCGTATGGAACGCAGGTCTATCCGGGGTTTCCTTACGATACCGGCATCGCGACAACAGGGTTCGTGTCGGGTCTGCTGGCGCTTGGTCCGCGAGGTATCTTCGGCCCCTACCCCACCGCCACCGAGATCGATGTCGACAAAGAGGCACTCCATGCCTCCGATCCGCTGGTAGAGCCGGCTTCGACCAATCTGTCGACGTTTTCCATGAATGGCGGCAAGCTGATCTTCTTCCATGGGCTCAGCGATCCTTGGTTCTCGCCCCTCGATACGCTCGAGTACTACAAGTCACTAGCCCCAGCCAACGGCGGTGCCGACAAGGTCGCCGAGTGGAGCCGGATCTTCCTGGTACCGGGAATGGCACACTGCGGCGGCGGTCCTGCGCTCGACCAGTTCGATATGCTCGGAGCAGTGGTGAACTGGGTTGAGAAAGGGACTGCGCCGGAGTCTGTTATCGCCACCGGAAAGGCATTTCCGGGCCGAAGCCGGCCGCTGTGCGCGTATCCTAAACACGCTCAGTACACGGGGCATGGAGACACCAACGATGCCGGGAACTTCACCTGCCAGTAGAGTTTGCAATTGCGCCTTCGGCGAAGCGCATTCACTGCTTGTTCGAACGGCGCCTCAGCCTGCTCTGTTGTAACTGGCGAGCCACGGCTCATATCTCGTCCTTCGGCGGTCTCGTGGAATGGCTTACGCGCCGCCGAAGGAAATAAAGTTTTCCCCTGTGGATGTCGATATAGTTCTTAGAAACTCACTCAAAGATAGAACTGTTTGCAGAGGGGGGAGGCGGCTCACCTTGGCACGCGAAGCTTCAGTTGATGATCGAAACTGCTACGGTTCGCGTTGCCAGGAGTTGAACACAACATGGCGCACGCGGATCGAGCCGGTTTCGCTCTGCAAGCTGTCAAAACAGAAGCGTTGGCTTCCTCTTCGGCGGGTTGCTCTCACCGCAACTCTGTTTTCCATTTGCCTCTCGTCTTCAAGCCAGGTGCAATCGGCGCCCCCATCGCCCCCGGACCACAATCTCCCCTTGCTTTCGACTGCGCGCGCAGCGCACAGCCTAACTGACGAGCAAGCCCGGCGTGCCTATCCCGTCCACCTGCAGGGGGTCATCACCTACTTCGATCCGGACTTCGGCACCGGACAGCCCGCCATCTTCATTCACGATGCCACCGGCGGAATCTTTATCAAGATGATTTGCAAGCTGACTTGCAAGGCGGCTGACCCGCTCTTTGTAGGAGCCTTGGTGGATGTGCGGGGAGTAAGCGCCCCTGGTGGCTTTGGTCCCGTGGTCGGCAGCCCCCAGATCCGTATCCTCGGTCGCGCTCCTCTCCCCGCACGCCCGCCACGCGTGAACTTTGCCAAACTCAGAACTGGCGATGAAGACGCGTAGTGGGTGGAAGTCGAGGGCGCCGTCCATCACGTGATCGAATATGCCAACAGCGTAACGCTGCGTTTGGAAATGGTGGATGGTCCCATCGATATAACGATGATCAGGACACCGGGCGCAATGTACTCCGACTTGGTCGACGCCCAGGTCAGAATTCACGCCAACGCCGCGCCCACCACAAATGCCGACGGCCAGATGATCGGCGTCCACCTTCAGGCGCCGAATCTCTCCACCCTGCAAGTTGTGGAGCCCGCTCCGAAAGATCCCTTTGCGCACCCCCCGATCCCCATCGACAGGTTATTGTCCAGGGAGCAATTTTCCACCCCCTTCCATCGGATTCACCTGCGGGGAACTGTTACGCTGCAATGGCCCGGTTCCTTGCTCTGCGTCCGGGACGCGACACGCGGAATCTGCGCACAGACAAGTCAGGCTACCCCCGTTGCCGCCGGCACTCTGGTCGACTTGGCCGGATTCGTGGAGACCGACAATAGCGCCCCGGCCATCACCGATGCGGTCTTCCGACCCGCCGGAAACAGCCGTCCGATTGCACCCCAACCGGCAACCGCAAACAAGATCCTGGGTGGGGGCTTCAGTTCCGAACTGATCCAGGTCGATGGCCTGTTGATCGGTTATGACCTTGCCTCTTCCGACGCCACCCTTCAACTCTCCTCCGGCGACACGCTCTTCCCCGCAATTCTGCCCAAGAGCCTGGCGGGCTCCGAGGTTAGAGCCTGGAGGATCGGGAGCCGGTTGCGCATCACCGGCATTTGCTCTCATAACATCGATGTCGAGAATCAGGTGCGCGCCGGAGTGGCCGTAACCAAATCCTTCCGCCTCCTCATGCGCTCGCCGGCGGACGTAGTCCTTTTGGAGCGCCCCTCTTGGTGGACTCCGGCTCATGCTCTTATTCTGCTTGGCCTGGCGCTCACGACCACGCTGTGTGTGCTGGGCTGGGTCGTCATCCTCAGAAGGCGAGTCGAGTTGCAAGCCAAGCAGCTTCGCGAGAGCGAACAGAGGTTCCGCCATCTCGCGCAGCACGATTCGCTCACCGGCCTTGCATCCCGAGTGGTTCTTGAAGACCGCCTGAAAGTCGCGATGGAAAGCATCCGCCACAATCAAACCGGGCTGGCCATGCTGATCGTGGATTTGGACAAGTTCAAGGAGATTAACGACACATTCGGCCATCAGGGTGGCGATGAAGTGCTCCGCGTGACCGCACAGCGACTGCTGGAGTCCGTCAGGGGAGGCGACACCGTCGCCCGGCTGGGAGGGGACGAGTTTGTCGTTCTGCTGCCGGAGCTTCGCGATGCCCATGCCGCGGAACTGGTGGCTGCCACCTTGGTCTCCTCGCTGGCGCGCCCCGTCTACTTCGCCGGTAAGGAAGTGTCGGTTTCAGTCAGCATAGGGGTCGAGACAGCCATCGCCGCAGGGATGGACACCGAAGTGCTCATGCAACATGCCGACGTCGCGCTCTACCAAGCCAAGAAACGCGGCCGCAACTGCTTCGAGGTCTTCGCCAACGGGAGGGAAGAAAGCCCCCCGGAAAAGGAGCGGAGAATACGATGATACGAAAGCCCGATGGGCCGGTGCCGGAAGTTTTGGCGTCGTTCGTCTCTGACGCCACACCTTTCTCCGCAGAATCGATTTGACTTCTGCGGAGAAAGGTCTTTGGTTACCGAGCAAGAACTGAGCCCAAGTCCCATCATGCCCGCGGCGCGAAGAAGCTTACTTGCAGCCCGCCTCAAAGCAAAGGTTCTTGCTGAAAAACGGCAACACATGATTCTGGAAGCGGTCAGCCACAGCGCTCGTGTGCGTGCCTGGATAGATCTCAAAGCTGTTTGCAATTCCGTAGCTGTCGAAGATGCCGTGCAGCTTGCCGGCGTCGATGCGCAAACCGTCCTGATCGCCGACATCCATTGCAATGGCGCGATACTGCTTGAGATTCCCGATGTACTGGTGAACGAAGACCAGCGGCGCATTGGCGGTCATCTTCGCCTGCACTTCCGGCACCGGAACCCCGTCCTTTGTCGGCAGGTCAAGATAGAGCGGCGGATTCTTCGGGTTCGGAGCCCACGCGGCGGCCGTAGCAAGCTGCGAGACGCCGAAGCCCGGCAAAGCGGCTGCCGCATCGGATGGCGATTTCACCTCGGCAATCTTCTTCTCGTTGGCGATCGCCATCTCTTTCATCCGGTCTGCGGGGCCGGGTCCGCCACCGCCCATCGGCGACATGCAGCAGGGGCTCATGATGTAGAGCACTCCGAAGACGTCGGAGTGTTTCATTCCGATGCGCGAGGCTCCGTAGCCGCCCATCGAGTGGCCGACGAGACCGCGGCTGGCGCGCTCGGGAATTGTCCGGTAATGCGCGTCGATATAGGAGACAACGTCGTGGGCGATGTAGTTTTCAAAATCGCCGGTGGTCACCGAGCTCGAATACATCGATCCGTTGTAGATGGTCTTCGAGTCCGGAAGGACGACGATCATTTCTTTGGCGCCCTGTGCGAATGCGCCTTCAATCGTCTGCGGCACGTGAATCTCACCCGTCCACTGCGCGGCTCCAATGAAGAATCCGTGCAACGCGTAGACGACTGGATAGTGGCGCTGCGTGTCCTTCTCATAACTGGGGGGCAGGAAGACGATGACGTCGCGATCGACGGCATCTCCCTCCAGATTTCCTTCCAGGGCTGCGCCGTGGATCTTGATGTGCTCCTGCGCAACCGGCTTCGCGCTCGGAATCACCGGTGGAACGATCGTCTGCACCTGCGCCGTGAGCATGGCACCCATTGACGCGGCCATTGCCAGCATCAGTACCGAACACAACTTGGTCTTCTTCATCTTTGTCCTTATGCGGAGTTTGTTATTCTCGCGTTGTTTGCGTTACTGCAACGAATACGAATAAATGTTGACACTGAACGGAGGCGCCTCGATGATGCCCGGAATCGCACCGAGCGAGTGTTCCTCCACTGAGACTTCCGGCGTTTTTCCAACAGCCACAACAGCATCCAAAGACGAAGGAGCCATCTGCCAGAGTTTCCCTTGGCTGGTAAGCTTGACCCCGTTGACCGCCAGCTTCATGCTCTGCTTCGAGTCCGATGGATTGAGCACGGCAATGGTCAGCGTCTTGCGATCCTCACTAAGCGCGGCCGGTCTCTTCAACGCGAATGTACTGATTGCCCATTGCATGATAGCTATCTCCGTGCAAAAAACCAGCTCCCTGCCTGGCTTGCGACCCAGGGCTGGGGTATTGCGCATATTGCGGTCGATCATCCCGGCTTCTGAAATCGAGAACGTGTGTGCTGTCCCTCTCATGGCTCCAACGAAATGACCGTCACCGACTTCGGTTCAACCGTCAGGGTCAGCCTTCCATCTTTCACACTTGCGGAAACCGCCTTCGGTACAACGCTATTTGGCACTGCAAAAGTGTTTACACTGTCGACTTGCGAAGCAGACAGCGTCTCTCCCTTGGCCGACTTGACCGCGAGTCCGGTGATCGCCGCGTCGATATCAATCGGCTTTGCGGGATCGAGGTTTGTGATCTCAAGCCAAAGCTTGCCCGACGCATCCCTGGCGGCCAGAGCATCCACCCGCGGCAGGCTGATGCTGCCTTGCAAATACGTGCCGGCGTCAAAGGCGACTGGAACAGACGTCGCGTCCTGAAATGGCACATACATTTTGAAGACGTAGTAAGTCGGCGTCAGGACCATTTTTTCTTTGTCCGTCAGAATCATCGCCTGGATCACGTTGATCATCTGCGCAATGTTCGCCATGCGCACGCGGTCCCCATGCCGCGCGAAGATATTCAGATTCAGCGAAGCCAGAATCGCGTCTCTCAGGCTGTTCTGCTGGAGAAGAAAATCCTTATTGGTGCCGGGCAGCGCCTTATACCATCCGCCCCATTCATCCACGACGAGAGCGACCTTCTTCTGCGGGTCGTACTTGTCCATGACGGTTTCCTGCTTGCGGAGGAATTCATCCATGAACAGGGTTTCCTTGAGGGTCTTGGCGTAATCGTCCACGCCGAAGCCTGTTGAAGGCGCTGAGAGCGGCCAGCCGCCGGGCGTCGTATACCAATGCAGCGAGAGCCCGTCGAAGTTCCAGCTCCAATCATGATGCTGCCAGGCCTTCATCACGGCCTCGGTCCATTCGGTCTGTGGAAAGCCGGGGCCGACGGCAATCTTGAGCATCTGGTTTGCGCCCCGCTGCGCGGGGTTGTCATTCTCGACGAAGCGGCTGTAGATCTTCAGCTGGCTCAGGTAGTAGTCCACCGTCATGTCGCCGCCGCAACTCCAGCTCTCATTCCCGATTCCCATGAATCCGACCTTGTAGGGGTCGGGATGCCCGTTTGCGGCACGCTCTTTCGCCAGCGCCGTGGGAGCGGCAGCCGTCATGTACTCCAACCATTCAGCCGCTTCCTGGGGAGTTCCGGAGCCGACGTTGACCGAGACGTAGGGAGTGCTCCCGATCTGCTGCAGAAAGTCCATGAATTCGTCGGTCCCGAAGCTGTTCGTGTCAACCACGTTACCCCATGCGGTGTTGAGCGTGGCGGGCCGTTTCTCCGCCGGTCCGATTCCCTTGCGCCAGTGGTACTGGTCGGCAAAGCAGCCGCCCGGCCAGCGGACATTCGGCACCTTCAGATCACGAAGCGCAGTAACCACATCTTTGCGGATTCCGCGCGTATTCGGAATCGGGGAATCCGGTCCAACCCAGATGCCTTCATAGAGTCCGTGCCCGAGATTCTCCGCGAACTGGCCGAAGACGTTGCGGTCGATCTTCGCTCCGGTTTTGGAGACGTCGATGGACAGATGGGTAGCTTCTTGGGCCAAGAGTGGCGCCGTCGAAACCAGCAGAAGAAGTGAGGCACAAAAGGCGCACCGAATACCACCGAAGTTCATGACGACTCCCAGGGAGAACGCCGCGGATCGGCGTCGATGGACCCCGCTTCGCCTGACGGCAGGCAGTCCATAACCATGCGATCAATTCGAGAAAGCGTTCTCTGGGAGTAGAACTATACAGAACCAAAAAGACTACAAGCAAGTCAAATAAATCGCTTTATTGCAATCGACTTCTTCGATGCATTTTGGTCCGCGCCGAAGTCGCCTGCAATCCCCTCGGGGAGCGCGCTCGATCAAGCCGTTTCCGGGCTTTGGCGAGGTCTCTGGCGCCATAAAAATGTGTCTATCCAAAATGTAGTGCCGTGTCTCCAGGCCGGCAGAAGCGCGGGTCTTTTCAGGCACGACTCAGCCCGACCTCCTGTTCTGGCAGGCACACAGATGAGAATTTGCGCCAAGGCTCTTTCAGTAGAACTTCTCCAAGCCGAGGGACTATCATTCCTTGACGGGAGATGCGGGCCGTTGCGCGTAGAGTGTAAGCGTTTACCGAATCTCAAACATTTCCGATCGGTTCCTGCAGGAGAAACGTGCGAAAAGCGAACTTTCAAATTCTGATTGCAATAGCCGCACTCATGTGTGTGGACGGACTGTGGTGCCAAAACTCGAACAATCCCGAGTATTTGAATACCGCGCTCCCCGCGGAACAGCGGGCTGCCGATCTTGTTCACCGCATGACCGTGGAAGAAAAGGTCACGCAGCTTGTGAACCAGTCCCGCGCCGTGCCGCGCTTGAACATCCCTGCTTACGACTGGTGGAGTGAAGCCCTGCATGGCGTAGAAAGGCCCGGCGTCACCGAGTATCCGGAGCCCGTGGGCCTGGCCGCAACCTTCGATCCGGATTCGATTCACCGCATGGCTGCCGCCATCGGCGTCGAAGGGCGCATCAAGCACGTTCAGGCACTGCGCGCAGGGCACAGCAATGTCTTCGAGGGCCTCGACTTCTGGGCTCCGAACGTCAACATCTTCCGGGATCCTCGATGGGGACGCGGGCAGGAAACCTATGGCGAAGATCCCTTCCTCTCGGCCCGCATGGGCGTCGCCTACGTCACCGGCATGCAGGGCGACGACCCGAAGTACTATCGTGCGATTTCAACGCCGAAGCATTTCGCTGTACACAGCGGGCCTGAGCCGACGCGCCACACTGCGGACGTGACGGTGAGCAAACATGACGAAGTGGATACCTACCTGCCGGCGTTCCGCGCAGCGGTCACCGAGGGCAAGGCCGGGTCCGTGATGTGCGCTTACAACAGCATCAACGGACAGCCCGCCTGCGCAAACGAATTCCTGCTCCAGGATCAGTTGCGAGGCAAGTGGAACTTCAAAGGCTATGTGGTTTCCGATTGCGATGCTGTTGTGAACATCCACCGCGATCATCATTTTACGAAGACGCAGCCCGAGGCTTCCGCCCTGGCCATTCAGCGCGGCATGGATAATGAGTGCATCGATTTCGCAAAAGTGAACGACGACCACGATTACAAAGCGTATTTCGATGCCTACAAGCAAGGCCTCTTGAAGGAGAGCGAGATAGATACGGCGCTTGTCCGGCTGTTCACCGCGCGGATGAAACTGGGCATGTTCGATCCGCCCGAGATGGTGCCATACTCGAAGATCGACGAAAAAGAGCTAGAAAGCTCCGAACATCGCGCATTGGCGCGAACGCTTGCCAACGAGTCCATGGTGCTCCTCAAGAATGATGGCACTCTTCCGCTAAAGCAGGGCGCTATCAAGATCGCCGTGGTAGGCCCCCTGGCGGATCAGACGAAGTATCTGCTCGGCAACTACAACGGCTCCCCTTCACATACTGTTTCGGTGTTGGAAGGGCTCAAAGCGGAGTTCCCCGAAGCTCAGATCACATTCGTTCCCGGAACGCAGTTTCTGCGCACCGACGGAGATAGAGTTCCGGAATCCGTACTGACAACGGCCGAGGGAAAGCCCGGATTGACAGCCACGTTCTCAACTGGAGGCGGGTTCCCTGCGACAGGCACTGTGCTGGCAACGCGCCAGGTAAGCACCGTCGATTTGAAGACGGAGGACATTCCCCAGGAAGCCGCCGGCAAGTTTCCCCTTACGGTTACCTGGGACGGCTTTCTTACCGCAACCGAAACAGCGGAGTACAGCATTGGCGTGCTCGCCAAGGGCAACTCCGCCATGATCATGATCGATGGCAAGCCGCTGGCCATGGAGTATCTGGACCCCGAACACGCGCAGGCAAAGGCCGGGCACCTTCGCCTGGAGCAAGGCAAGAAGGTGGCGCTCAAGGTCAGGTATGAGTTGAACGAGAAGGGCCTCGTCGAAGCGCAGTTGTCCTGGGCAAAATTCGATCCCAAGCCAAGTCCGGAGGCGATTGCCGCGGCTAAAGCCGCTGACGTTGTGGTTGCTGTCCTCGGCATTACCAGCGATCTCGAAGGCGAAGAGATGCCGGTCAGCGAGGAGGGATTCAAAGGCGGCGACCGCACCAGCATCGACCTTCCGAAGCCGGAAGAGGCATTGCTCGAAGCTGTGACGGCGACAGGCAAGCCTGTGGTTCTTGTACTGGCCAACGGCAGCGCGCTTGCGGTGAACTGGGCCAACGAACACGTGAACGCGATTCTCGAGTCATGGTATGCAGGCGAAGAAGGCGGATCGGCAATTGCTGAGACACTCTCCGGAAAGAACAATCCCGCGGGCCGTTTGCCGGTGACCTTCTACACGGGTCTGGATCAGTTGCCGCCCTTCGAAGACTACGCGATGCAGAACCGTACCTATCGCTACTTCCACGGCAAACCGCTCTATCCGTTTGGCTATGGGTTGAGCTACACAACTTTCTCTTACACCAATCTGACGCTTCCCAAGAACGCCATAGGCGCGGGTGCCACGCTTACCGCCGAGGTTACGGTGACGAACGCGGGAAATCGCGAGGGCGATGAAGTCGCGGAGCTCTACCTCAGCTTCCCGAGTGTTCCCGGAGCGCCCCTGCGGGCTCTGCGCAGCTTCAAGCGCATTCACTTGAAGCCCGGTGCGTCACAGAACGTGAGCTTCGAGCTGAAGGATCGCGACCTGAGCATGGTGAGCGAAGCGGGTGAGCCGGTCATTCCGGAAGGCGCCTATACCGTATCGATTGGCGGAGGTCAGCCGAATACGGGTGCGCCGATGGCGACGGGAACGTTCCAGGTGGTGGGCACAAAGACACTCCCAGAGTAAGGTCGCCGGGGAGATTCGAAGCGTTGTCGAGACGGTGGAACACGATGCAGAGAGAGATCGAACGCTGGATCACGAGGAGCCAGCGTTCGTCTCTCCCACCACCTTGCCGGGCGCACAGAGATCTGGTCTTATCCGGGGAAACAGAGACCTCGGCAACAGAGAGCCTTTATGGAATTGAGGGGATAGGGCCACCGTGCCGGCCCCTGAAGCGGCTCGGTGGCCTTGAGATCGGTCGCACTAATTCATCGCGAAGTCGACTTCCACATTGACCTTCGCAGTGCCGGTTCCAGTGGCAAACTTCCATTTGCGCACTGCATCCTCGGCCGCCGGTGCGAGTATTTTGTTGCCCGCAAGAGCTTTTGCGCTGCTGACGGATCCGTCGGCAGCCACGGTGGCTTCAATGCTGACAGCACCGGAGATCCTCATGCGCCTGGCAATTTCCGGATAGATGGGTGCCACACGCGTTTTCACAGCGCGGTCGTCGGCCGCCCTCGCGGGCATCACCATCGTCATTACCAGAGCGAGTGCCGCTGCCTGAAACAGTCTCACCACCACTCGACTCAGCCCAAATGCATTTTTTTCAAAGAGATTTTTGGTCATTGGCCCTCCTGGACCTCATAAAATTCACGTTACCCCTATCGGCAACTAGGTCGTTGGAGTTCACTGTTTTTCGATCTTTTTTGAAAAATGTGCACAATGTGCACATTTTGAGTCGTGCGGCCCTCGAAGCCCTGGGGTCACTCGCCGGGAAAGCGAACGCCAAGGGCCGTGCGGGCGACCTCGTGCAAGTGGGCCATTGCGAGCGAAAGCGCATGTGAAATCTCAGGGCTTTCGCGGCGGCCATGGCGGATCAACTCGCAGAAGTAAGGCGTGCGGCATCGAGCCGCCTCGCATCGGCGCCCTACCGCAACAGGTCCTCAAGCGTGGTGCTCAGGTCGGTTTTCTCGTCGCGGTACTTGACGATGACCGGTGCGTAGAGGCTCAACCCCCACTCCTGCCCCTTGCCCTTGGAAACGGCGCGGGAGCCGGGCACGACGACTGCGTTCGCGGGGATGATGAGCGGCAGTTCATCGGAGGCGCGGAGAATGGTGCCGTTGACCAGGTCGAAGACCGGGGTTCCGCGGGTGAGAATCGTCCCGGAGGCAAGCACCGCGCCCTTGCGAACGACGGCGCCCTCATACACGCCGCAGTTGCCGCCAACCAGCACATCGTCTTCGATGATGACCGGGCTTGCGTTGACCGGTTCCAGCACGCCGCCGATCTGAGCCGCGGCGCTGAGGTGGACGCGCTTGCCAATCTGCGCGCAGGAGCCCACCAATGCGTGGGAATCCACCATCGTGCCCTCGTCCACCCAGGCCCCGGCATTGATGTACATCGGCGGCATGCAAACCACGCCGCGGGCAAGGTAAGCGCCGGCGCGCACCGAAGAGCCGCCGGGAACCACCCGCACACCGTCTCCCGAGCCAAAATGGCGCGCAGGATAGGTGTTTTTGTCTACGAAGGAGAATCCCGCCGCGGGAAACTCCTGCAGAACACCGAGGCGAAAGCCCAGCAGGATGCCCTGCTTGACCCAGGCATTTACCCGCCATCCGGAAACAGAGGCGGGGTCGGGCGAGGCTGCGCGCACCGCGCCGGAATCAAGGGCTCCCCGCAGTGCCAGAAATGCCTCCATGGCAGCTGAATCTCCAATAGCTCCGGTGCCTGCCGCGTACAGCCGCTCAATGGTTTCTTGCATTTGATCAATAGTCATTCCATCCCGAGTCTACCAACTCAACGGCCTGTCGCGCTGGCCGGATGGACAGACAAGGATGCATTCCGGCGCCTCTCTTCCGGAATGTAGGCGCCGGAGGGGAACCGATTGCACTGGACGAGAATGCCGGCGACCGCTTCTGGGGCCAGCGAAACCGCCGGAATCGGATTCAGTCCATGAGGCCCAAAGGCAGCCTGGAACGCGAGGGCTTGTTCATCCGCACCGGCTGCAGGCGAAAGGAATTCTTGCCCTCCGGAATCATGGCCAAAGGGACGGGACTCCGGTCGCAGTTCTCGTTCAGGCGTTTCGATTCGAGCCAGGCGCTCAGGCGGGGATCATGAATCTCCGGCTGGTCCACCCAGAAACAGGGATCTAGACCGCATTGAATTTGGAGATGATCCAGTAGCAACTCGACGACCGACACGCCCTTTGGGAAATAGCGCCGGACATTGTGAGCGCCCACGTGAAGCCCTGTGATTTCAAGGCCCTTGCTTTGCGTTTTGACTACCATACAAACCTGCCATTCATTGCGGAATGAGGTAAGTCTAGACAGCGAGATTAAAGCAAACCGATTGCTAGCGCATGAAAGCCACATTACGAATTCCACATTTGAAACTCAAAGGCCGCAAGACCGATTTGGGCTGCTGGATGAACCATTTCTCTCCGCGACGAGGGCGCTTCCAGGATGGCTCGACCCCGAAGCTGAATCGTCCACCTGCCACGCCCGGCTTGCTGTGAGAATTCCTCTCACTCCAGAGCCGCAAAAAGCCTCGACGGAGGATCGGAAAACAAAATGAGCGCCCCGCTGGCTTGCGAGGCGCTCCTTTTTTATTGCAGGAAAATGACCTGCTACTCGACCCTATTCCGCCATTTTGCGGCCAGGTCCTTGTCGGCCAGCGCCTTGATATAGACACCACCCACCACCGAGCGCGCCTGGAAGCCGATCTGCCTGCCGTTCTTGGTGTCGTACCAGTCGGTGAGCGGAACCCGCGTCGGCCCCTCGTTGATCCAGTGGCCAATGGGAGCCAGCAGCGCAGCAGCGTCCTGGGGCCGCGCCGGATCGGCCAGAGTCGCCGTCCAGATCTCCCAATCCAGCTTGGTGTAGTCGGCGCGATTATCCAGAGGCAGGCCGAACTTGTTCAGATGCGCCAGGTAGAACGCCATCTCCGTCTGCCGCACCTTGTCCGGGAAAAGGCCGAAATCGAGAATCCGGTCCCAGACCAGGTTGTATTTCTGGCTCCAGGTTCCCGCCTTGTCAAAGGCCAGCTTGTAGTGGTCGCCGTCCAGGGCCATGGTCTGCCATTTCGCCGCCATTTCCTTGGCCGTACGCGAGTATTCCGCCGCCACATCGGGCTTGCCGATGCCTTGCGCCATCGCCGCATACGCCGCCAGACCTTCAATCGCCTTGATGGAGAGATTGGAGTTGTGCGCCAGGTGGCCGGCAAAGTCGTCCGTCGAAAGCTGATTCGACGGGTCCAGCCCCTTGTCCTTCAGGTATTCGGCCCACTTGGTGAACTGCGGCCAATACTTGCGCGAGAAATCCCAGTTCCCTTCCTCGCGACCCATTGCCGCAACCATGATGAGCAGATTGCCGCTCTCTTCGACCGGCATCTGGTCGTCTTCCGTCACTTCGCCGCCACCGTACACTTGCCCGTTAGCCAGCGGATAGGTGCCCAGATCGTGCGGCGCAAAGGGCCACTTCCAGCGCGGCAGAGCTGCATATTCCAGCACCGGCTTCAACTGCGCCTCGATCAGCGCCGGGTTGAAGAAGAGGAAGAAAGGCGCCGAGGGATAAAGCACATCGACGGTCGAAATGCAGCCGTTGGAGAAGTTCTCCTTCGGAAACAGCATCGGCGTGCCGTCGAAGTCCGCGGCAAATCCGTGCGCCGCCAGTGTCTGGCGGTAGGCGAGCGTCGCCACCTGGGCATAGTCCTTGCCGCCGGTCCGCTCCAGGTCGGCGGTGAGCTCGCGGTCAAACTTCTCGCCGCGCTGTTCCAGGCTCGGGTACTCGCTCTCCGCCGTGGCCAGCATTTGCTCGACGCTCATGTTGTTGCGCTGCCAGTAAGGCCGCAGCTTCCGGCCCAGGTACTCGATGGCATAATCCTCGGTGTAAGCCAGCAGCACGTGGCGGCTGATCGGCGTTTCCGACAGCTTGCCCATCGGCAACACGGCGGTCAGGTGCGCTGCGCCGTCGCGCGGCATCCGCGGCATATCCAGATCGTCGCCCGCAGGCAGCGTGCCGGTGGCGGCGAATTTGCCCACTGCGTCCTGGGTCTCGGCAAACTGCGCCCCGTCCTGGTCGGGAACGGCCAGCCGGAAGTAGCCCCAGTCGATGCGCAGATTGTCGCCTGGCCGGTTCAGCAGGCGCTGATCGCGCGATCCTACATTGAGCACCGTCAGGCCCTTGGCCCGCGAACGGCCCCAGGTCACGGCTTCATCGTCGCTGTTGACCGCGATCACCGGGTCCACGTCGATGAGGACGGAAAGCTCGTGATTGCCTTGCCCGGTCGCGCTGACCGTCAGATAGGTGACGGGCCGTGAGAGCACGTCCAAATCCTTGGGAAATGCCGGCGTGAAGAAGCTCACCGTCAGACTCACCTGGCCGGCTTGGAATTTGTAGATCGAGTGGGTCGGCGTGACTTTCAGAGAGACCTGGTCCATCACCGGCAGATCGCGTGGCTCCGAGCCCATGAAGCGGTAGCTCTTGCCGTCGATCCGCGCTAGACCGGTCATCGGCTGTCCGGCACCGGTCCAATGTGTTGTCTCGCGGTCGGTAAGCTTGTCGGCCATCGACCAGACGCTGAAATAGGGGTTGTGCGCCACCAGAGGGACTGCTGGAGGCCGCTCTTGCGCCCCCGCCAGACACGCCACGGACGCAGCCAGCAGGCAATTGCGGAGAAGGATTGAAGGTGCTGCAAGTGAAACCGTTTTCACTCTAAGATCTCTTTTCTCCAGCTCTTCGGGCCGGAATGAGGATGTGAGTGCCTTCGGACGGTGCTGCGTTCACGCGTCTTCCGCCAGCGCCGCTAAAGACAACCCAGTATAGTTGAACGGCGCTCGGGATCTGGCCACGAATTCGGCACCTCTGGCCATCCGCAGCCGAAGTGAGCCAATTTGAACAGACCGGGCTTCAGGAAAAGCCCAAGATTTCACTCTGGATTGGTTCCCGGTCACCCAGTTTCCTCGCCGTAACGCGGAGGAAATGGCCAGGCGCAAACAGAGCTTCTGACGATCGGCTTACCCGTTACTGTTGCGGATGGCCGGTTGTCCGCAGCGCCGGGTTTGCTCCTTGTCCGCATTCAATGACCGCAGTGGGAGCTGGAAGCCAGTCCGCATCTGAAGGGAGAATCTTATGTCGTTAATCTTGCTGATTGTGATTTTGCTGCTCGTCTTCGGCGGCGGCGGTGGCTACTACGGATACCGGAGATGGGGAGGTGGCGGAGGTATCGGAATCTTCGGAATCGTCCTGATCGTTCTGGTACTCTTCTACGCTTTCGGCGGAATGCGCTTCTGAGCTGAAGTTCAGAGATGCGCAAGGTTCGGAGCTCCTTTAGGCGCAGAACGTTGCTGCGCCTATTGCGGACCAGAGCCATGCCTCAACAAAGGAGAACCATGAATTCGTTCAAGCTGTGCTCAGGTTTGCTCGCCCTGCTCGTCGTCGTTACCCTCGCAGGGTGCCGAACGAGAGGCCCGCAATCGCCCGATGTGACGGACAGTCTCCGCAGATCTCTCGATCAGGCCGGTCTCAAAGACATCACCATCTCACAGGATCGCGACAAGGGCATCGTGACTCTTGGCGGACACGTTCCTGCAAACGCGGACAAGGCCCAGGCCGAATTGATTGCAAAAGGGATCGCACCCGGACAGGTTGTCGCGGATCAGATCCTCGTAACTCCTCCCGGAGCTGAAAGCGATGCCAAGGCAGTAAACTCCGATTTCGACAAGGCGATCGAGAAGAATCTGGACGCCGCTCTGATCCAGAGCAATCTCCACAGAACTGTCAAATTCGACGTCAAGAATGGCGTGGTCACCCTCACCGGAGAGGTCGCTTTCCAATCCACTCGCGACCAGGCCGAACAGATTGCTACCTCAATCCCCAACGTGAAGCAGGTGGTCAACGACCTGCAGACCAGACACCAGAAAGCCACCTCGTCCAATTGAGGACGGAAGGAGAAAACAATGAAAAATAGCATCAAGGATGAAGTTGCAGGCAACACACATGAGGTCAAAGGCGCTCTCAAAGAGGCCGTGGGCCACGTGACAGGCAATCCGCAAACCGAGGCCGAAGGCCAGGATGAAAAGATTGCCGGAAAAATTCAAAAGAAGATTGGACAGATCGAACGCGTGATCGACAAGTAGAAACTCGGTCGGAGATGCTGTCTGGGGCATAGTGAAATTGCCGCAACGGGCGCTCCCGCAGCATCTCCGCGTTAGTGCCCGCCGCCGCTTGGCGCCAGAGGTAGCGTGAATTGGAATCTCGCTCCCCGGCCAAGTTCGCTCTCCACCCAGATGCGGCCGCCGTGCGCCTCCACAATGTGCTTCACAATGGCCAGACCCAATCCGGTGCCGCCGGACTCGCGCGAGCGCGCCTTGTCGATGCGGTAGAAACGCTCGAAGATCCGCTCCAGATGCTCCGAAGCAATTCCCGGCCCGAAGTCCTGCACGGTGAATTCCACCTCCGACTCCAGCGTCCGCGCACCTACGCGAATCTTCTTTCCCGCCTTCCCGTACTTCATGGCGTTTTCGATCAGGTTGCCGAAGACCTGGTTCATGGCGTCCGGATCGGCCATCACCATTGCATCCGGCGCACCGGCCGATTCCAGCTCGATCCCCGAGTCCACCACCATGCCGCCCAGCGCTTCAATCGAGTCCTGGACCAGCGCTTTGGCCTTGACCGGCTGCAGCGAGAGCTTGTAGTTGGGGCTTTCCACGCTGGCCAGGGCCAGAAGATCCTCGGTCAGCCTGTTCATACGAGTAGCGTTCTTCAGGATCACGGCAAGGAACTCGCGCGTGGTCTCCGGGTTGGTCTCCGGATCCTCAACCAGTGTCTCCACGTACCCCTGGATAGAGGTCAACGGGGTACGCAGTTCGTGGCTCACGTTGGCGATGAACTCTCGTCGCGATTTTTCCGCCGCTTCGATGCGCGTCACGTCGTGCAGTACGGCCAGCGCGCCGCCTGAAGACAGAGGGGCGGCACTGATTTCGAAGACGCGTCCCGGCGCCAGAGAACTGGCCCGGCCAACGCGCACTTCGCCGCGTTCAAGGGCTCCGCGAACACAGGCCAACAACTCCGGATCGCGCACGGAGTGGACCAGCGACCGGCCGACGCGGATCTGCGTGCCAGCCATCTGCTGCATGACGGCATTCGACCAGCGCACCAACCCCTCGGGCGTAACGGCAACCACCGCCTCCTGCATGGAGTTCAGCATCGCCGCCAGTTCCTGGCGCTGGCTTTCGATTTCGGCAAAGCTTTGCCCCAGCCGTTCGGCGGTCTGGTTCAGAGCCGCCTCCATGCTCGACAGCTCGTCTTCGCCGGCATGGGGCAGGCGCGCGTCCAGGTCGCCCTCCGCGATCCGCTGCGCAAAGCCAATCACCCGCTCCAGCCGGGAAGAGATGGCTCCGGCCACCCACGCCGCAATTGGCAGAGCCACCGCCAGCGCAATGAGCCCGGAAAGCAGCGCTTCCCGTCCCAGCGCAGGCAGCGACTCCGCCGCCCTGTCGTGCACCATGCGGCTGAAAACCAGCTCCATCACCACGGTGTGAAAAACCAGCAGCAGAACAAAGAGGCCAAGCAACTTGGTAAAGACTTTGCGGATCAAGAATTCCTACTCGCTCCTGGGGATTTCGAAACGGTAGCCGGCGCCGCGTACCGTCTTCAGGTAGCGCGGGTCCTCCGGGTCCACTTCGATCTTTTCGCGAATACGGCGCACGTAAACGTCCACCGAACGGGGAGTGACGAAGCGCGCATCGCCCCAAACTGCGTCCAGCAGGTGATCGCGGCTGAAGACCCTGCCCGGATGCCGCGCCAGATAATCCAGCAGACGGAACTCGGTAGCCGTGGTGGTCGTCAACTCCCCGCGCACCTTCAACTGCATGGCGCTGGCGTCGATCACCACTTCTTCGAAACTGATCACCGAAGGCGTGGTGGGCCGTTCGAAACGCCGCAGCACCGCCTTCACGCGCGCCACCAGCTCACGCGTCGCAAAGGGCTTGGTGATGTAGTCGTCCGCCCCCAGTTCCAACCCCAGTACGCGATCGTTTTCTGCCGCGCGCGCGGTCAGAAAGATGATGGGAATGGTGGAAAGCGCCGGATGGCTGCGCAGCCTTCGGCATACATCCAGGCCATCTCCGCCAGGCACCATGATATCCAAAAGAAACAGGGAAGGCGCCTGCCGTTCGGCGTCGGGAATCAGGTTGGCGGGGGTGCTAAACAGGCGTGCCGTAAATCCGGCTGCTTCCAGGTGGTGCTGCACCAGCCGCGCAATGTCAGTGTCGTCTTCCAGTACAAATACGGATTGGCTCAACCGGTCTTCCCTCGCCCGGCGGCCGTTGGATTTCAGTTGCGGAGGCCGCACGGAACCGTTAACAGATTACTGCAATCAGGCAAAGATATTGCAAACGTTCTGTGAATTTGGCCGAGAACCGCACCACCCCTTTGTGCCCCGAAGACCTGCCACAGGTTCATCTTGACTTCGCATCCCGTCCTCTGCGAAACTCCCTGCACGCATTCCGTACTCGGTTGTTTGCCCCCGCCCGATCCGGCGGTTCTCCACCAAGCCTCCCCTTCGCTGCCTGGCGGATTTTCCGGAAGTTCAGAACCTGCGCACCCCCTGGGACACCCTGAACCGGGAAACCAGGAAAGACGAAATCACTGGAGGAAAACATGAAGAAATACCTGGCGGAACTTGTGGGCACCTTCATCCTGGTGCTCTTCGGTTGCGGGACAGCGGTGGTTGCCGGTGACCGGGTAGGCATTCTGGGCATCGCCTTCGCCTTTGGCCTGGGTTTGATCGGCGCAGCCTACGGCATCGGCCCCATCTCCGGCTGCCACATCAACCCCGCGGTGAGCCTGGGCTTCTGGTCTGCCGGCCGGCTCTCCCTCAAGGACATGTTCGGTTACTGGGTCGGCCAGTTCATCGGCGGCGTGTTGGCCGCGGGCGTGCTCTCGGTCATCGTCAGAGGCGTGGCCGGCGGCTACGACATCGCCGCCAGCGGTCTCGGACAGGACGGCTGGGGCCCCGGTTACCAGGGCGGCTACAACCTCACCTCGGCCATTGTCTTCGAATTCGTGGCCACGCTGATCTTTGTCATTGTCGTCCTCGGCTCCACGCAGAAAAGCGCCCCGGCGGGCTTTGCCGGACTGGCCATCGGCATCACTCTGGTGGCGATTCACATCTTCGGCATCCACATCACCGGCGTCAGCGTGAATCCTGCTCGCAGCTTCGGACCCGCAATCCTGGTCGGCGGACAGGCCCTGGCCCAGGTCTGGCTCTTCCTCCTGGTTCCCAGCGTCGCCGGAGCCGTGGCCGGCCTCCTCTTCCGCAACAAGACCCTTGCGGCAGACTAGCCCTCTTTGGATTCGGCCCCCGACCACTTGAATCGATAGTGGACTTCCCACCCTTTCCGCGTCTTTCGAGAAGAACGCGCGGAAAAGGACGTCTCCGCTCAAGCCTCCTTCACCAAGACACCCCGCTGGCCCGCGCCTTCTTTCTGGCGCGGACCGGCCGAAGGCGAGTGGCCCCACCGCAGGTGGCCGCAGGTGGTTTAGGCTGAGAACGCGGGCGCGTTTCAACCGATCCGCACTCATGGGGAACTCGTATGACCTGGTTGATTCTGCTGATTGGGCTGGTTGTCGGAATGGTCTCCGGCGTGGTCGGTATTGGCGGCGGCATCCTCTTTGTTCCCGCGCTGATTTGGTTCCTGGGGATGGACCAGCACAAGGCCCAGGGCACCTCGCTCGGCGCATTGCTGGCGCCCGTGGGCATCTTCGCCTTCTATGAGTATTACCGCAAGGGCAACGCCGACCTTCGCGTAGCGCTGCTCCTGGCTGCCGGCTTTCTGGTCGGCGGTTATTTCGGAGCCGTCGGCGCACAGCACATCTCCGACCTCTGGCTGCGCCGCATCTTCGCCATGACTCTCATCGTGGTGGGCGGAAAGCTGCTCTTTACCCGCTGATTCTGCGCGCACCACGCCCCAGGTTTCTGACCGATTGAAACTGTACCAATGCCGGGTGCCCCAGGTCCCGCTTTTGGAACCTGGGAATGCACGAACTCAAGGCGCATCATCCCGCAGTCAAAGGCCTCGCAATGAACCGCAGCCGCACGTAGTCGGCAACCCAGTTCCCTTCTTCATCGCGCAGCGCCGGGGCCAGCAGCGCCGCCGTCTCCTCCACCACCGTCGCGCGCAGCGGCTCCGGCAGCTCCTCCAACACACCGCTGCGAAAGGTCGTCAGCCAAGCCGTCATGCCGCTCTCCGCGAGCGGCGTGGGCCGCGGAATCAAGGCGATCCGCTGAACCGCAAAGCCGTGCCGCGTGAGCCGCCGCGCATAGCCCTCCGGCGTCGCATAGTAGTTCACGCCGTCTTCACGCCCGCCAAAGCCGTGCCGCTCCAGCACCGCCGCCAGAGCCACGCGAATCGCGGCAATATTGCCCTGCCCGCCCATCTCGGCCACAAAGCGCCCACCCGGCTTCAGCACGCGGCGCACTTCGGCCATCATGGCGTCCTGGTCGCGCACCCAGTGCAGCGCGGCGTTGGAGAAAACCGCGTCAAACGTGCCGTTTGCGTAGGGCAGCGACTCGGCGTTGGCCTCATCGGCCGCAACTCCCCGCGCCCGTGCCGCAGCTACCATCTCCGCTGAGGCGTCCACGCCCACCACCGTGGCTCCGGTCGCCGCGATGCGTTCGGTCAGTTGCCCGTCGCCGCAGCCCAGGTCCAGAATGCGTTCGCCGGGCTGAGCCGCCAGCCATTCCAAGACTCCGCCCGCCAGTTCATGCACAAATGCGCCGTTCTCTCCATAAGCCTGCGGATCCCATTTTTGCGTCACTTGGTGCCCTCCCCGCTCAGTATCGTGGAAGCTGGAGCATAAAACAAAGTTATTGTAGTTTGGTTTTGAATAACGAAAACTTATAATGCAAAATCGGCGGTGCAAGCGGCACAGTGCACCGCTATTATTGATCCGGCATGAAAGGAATTCATGGAGCTTTCATGCCGGATCAATAAAAATGCGCTCTTGGAATTCTGCGTCAGAAAGGACGAAAGGGCGGTGGCGACTCCGCCTGGGAGCCGCCACTCGATTCCCTATTTTCCTGACCAGGCGTCCTTTATGTTGGGCCGGTACTGAATCTGACTAAACGTCGTCGTGCAGCGATCGCCTACCGGCGCCTGCGACGAGAAGCCGACGCGCAAATCCTGCTTCTCTCCCAAGCTGAAGATGCGTAGAATCGACCAGTTCTTCCCATCCTCCGACGCAAAGAAGTAGATGGCATGGCCGACCTTGGCCACTTTGAGATAGACCGATGACCCTTGGATCGGAATGGAGATGCTATCGTCGGAAAGACCCCTGGTTACCACAGAAACGATCGACGGATGCTTCTCGATGGTCATTTCGAAGCATAACTTCGCCCATACCGAATCGTTCACATAGAGAACCAGCACGCCCGAGTCCCACTGGGATTTGAAGTCCACATCCACCTTGGCGCTCAGCGCAAAATCGTCCGTTGGCTTGAAGAGCAAACGGGCAGAATTGTCGCGTGGCGCCTCATACATGGCCGAGTTATACCAGTCCGTCTGCTTGTCGGCGGTAATCGAGAGCGTGTTTCCGTTATCGATCTTCCAATGCGCCGGCGGATGCTGCCAGACCAAAGGACCGGGCAAGCCCGCGATGACCGGAGCAGCCTCGCTGCGCGGTGCAACCGGAGCTTGCGCGAAAACAGCCAACGCCGACAGCATGAACCCAGCCAGCACCAAAACGAAATGCGGAAACTTGCGCACGTACATCTCCTCCAAAGTTTTCGAGAGTCTGAATTGTTACTCGAGAATCTGGACGGAAATTATAAGCGCTTACTAAATCGATTGAACAGGCACAAGCGTCAGATCGTCCACCAGCCCAACTTCCTTCTGTGCGAACGGTTCCCCGTAGCGCACGCCGGCCAGCAGGCCATAGTGGCGAGCCTCAGCAAAGGTGCGCTCGCGAATCTCCTCTTCGGGAACGAACAAGGCGCTGCCCGCCGCCTGGTTGGCATACTGCGAGCGGTAAGCCATTAGCGCCTGGTAGCGCTGCTCGATGAACGGCGTAATGTCCACGATGAAGCTGGGCCGCACATCCGCATAGAGGCTGGCGTAGACGATCTTGAATGGCCGGTGCGGCGCGAGCCCGGTATCGACTTTCTTGAGGCCGGCCAGAAAACATGCCTCGTAGCCCAGCGTCGCCACCGTGGCGTGGTCCGGATGGCGCGCCTGCCAATAAGGCAAAATCACCACACGCGGCCGAAGCTCCCGTAGCACGCGGGCGATCTTGACGCGACTTTCGAGTGTATTTTCGAGCGCGCCGTCGGGCAGGTCCAGAGCCTGGCGCCAACTCACGCCCAAAATCTGCGCCGCTTCCGCCGCTTCCTGCCCTCGTTCTTCCGCTGTTCCCCGGCTCCCTGCCTCGCCCTGCGTGAGGTCCAGAATGGCAGTACGCAGCCCTCGGGACGCCATGCGCAAAAGCGTTCCGCCGCACGTCTGCTCCACGTCATCGCGGTGCGCGGCAATGGCTAAAACGTCGGCCGCCGCCAGCTTGTCGGCTGGCGGCGGATCGGTTCTGCTGGAAGTTGTCATCGGTTTAGTAGACAGTGTTGTTACCGTCGGTGATCCCATCCATGTAGGCCACATCCCACGCCGTACCGGTCACCGTCACGTACTGGTTGTCCATCGACGTGCCGTCGGTGGTCTTGTAGATGTATACCTGCCCGCCCTGCGCCACATAGATCTTGTGCTTGCCGGTCACCGCGGCAATTCCCGTCAGGTCGCCCAGGTAAGACTCCAGCAGGGTCACCGTGTTGGTCGAAGTGTTGTACATGGTCAGGCAGCCGTACGACGCATTGGTGTTGTAGCGCTCGCCGTTGGTGCACTTGGTCATGCCAATCCACAGTGTATTGTCGTCGGCCAAAATCATGCGGCTTACCGCGCCCGGAGCGCCGTCGCTGATGGAAACCGCGGGAACCTCAATCTGGTTCGTGGAGAGATTCACCACCGTCAGATGGCCTCCAAACAGCCCGTCCGGCATCTTCTCTTGACCCACGACATACAGCGTCGAACTATCCAGCAGCGCATTGCTCGCGCCGCCGGGAATATTGATTGTCGAACTGGCAAGAGCTGCGGTCGTGGGAAGGTTCCCCGACTGCTGGCCAGTCAGGAAGATCAGCGGCGCCGTCGGTATCGGCGTGACCGATGACTTGGAACCGCCGCACTCCACACCGCAGCTCAGCACATATGCCGTGCCGCCGTCTGCCGAGAAGATCGCCTTCACCGGCCGGTCGAAACTCAGTGGTGTTCCGTCCGGGCTCTGCGCCCGAAACAGGCACCAGGTCGGCGCATTGAACGGCTCACAGTCGGTCGCGGCTTTCGGCCATGTGCTCGAACCACCGGAGTAGGCCACGGTCTGCGCGGACGACAGCTTGCGCGGATAGTAGACGAAATTCGAATTCTCCACGAAGGCCAGCGCCACAGAGCCGCCGGGGTTCACGCTCACGCGGTAGATGCCGGGAAGTCCCAGTGAAACGGTGGCATTGCTCACGGTCCGGTCCACAATCGTAAGGGTGCGCGGAGAGGCCTGGGTCGCGGCAAAAATATAGGACTGGTTGCGGGTAATGAAGACACTCGAAGAGAGCGCGGTAAAGGCGGCGCTGCCACCACTCTCTTTGGCGTAGTTCACCAGGGACAAGCTTCCGTCTCCGGAACCGTAGACCGCGCCTGCCTGCTCCTCGGGCATGCTCTGGATAGAGGTGGGCAGCGCGCCGGAATACCCCGAAATGGAATAGGAGCCGGTCTTGCTGTCATAGCTGAACCGAACGTCGTAATTGGCGTCCACGAACTCTAACGAGCCCTTGGTAATGGAGCTGGGGTTTTGTACCGCGATCAGAACGCGATTGACCAACCCGCTGGGCGGCAATGTCCGGCCCGCAAAATAGGTAGTGGAGCCACATCCTGCCAGCGCGGCAGCAATCGCCAGGGCACCGGTGGCGCTCATCCAAAGACTTCTCTTCTTCAAAATCCCTTACCTCGACGGAATGCGCGGAGCGAACCGCAGATTTTGCCCGCGGCCTGAGCCGCGGCGTGAACAAATGAATGCCGGCTGGCGGCACATCGTACGGATCGCAAAGACCGCTGGTCCAGACCGGTCCAGCCCAAGCTTATGACCTTCGAAGTATAACAAAGCAGCCCGGTCTGCTGACGCACCCGGCCGGACGGGCTTAACATAACGGTAGAATGCCGAATTTTGCCGACATCTTCGCCACCCGCCCCCTGCTCGCCGACGGCGCCATGGGCACTGTCCTCTATGCCCGCGGCATCTTCATCAACCGTTGCTACGACGAGCTGAATCTCTCCGACCCCGGCCTCATCCTCGCCATCCACGAGGAGTATCTGCAAGCCGGCGCCGAAATTCTGGAGAGCAACACCTTTGGCGCCAACCGCTTTCGGCTTACGCGGCACGGACTCGGCGACAAGGTGAAGGAAATCAACGCCGCAGGCGTGCGCATCGCCCGCCAGGCGGTCGAGCACCTCAAGGACAAACAGGCCGGTGAGGCCTGGGTGGCCGGTTCGGTCGGTCCGCTCGGCGTGCGCCTTGAGCCTCTCGGCAAAACCGGCCTCGACGAAGCCCGCGCTGCCTTTGCCGAGCAGATTCGCGCCCTCACCGACGAAGGCGTGGACCTGATTATCATCGAAACCATGCCGGCGCTGAACGAGGCCCGCGAGGCGCTGCTCGCGGCACGCGAAATCGCGCCCGATCTGCCCGTGCTGGTGATGGTCACCGTCGACGACGAAAGCAACTGCCTGGACGGCGCTTCGCCCGCCCAAGCCGCGGCTCTGCTCGCCGAGTGGGGCGCCAGCGCCATCGGCGTCAACTGCTCCACCGGCCCGGCGACCGTCCTGACCGCCATTGAAGCCATGCACGGCGCCACCACCCTGCCCCTCGCCGCCATGCCCAATGCCGGCATGCCCCGCGCCGTCGAAGGCCGCAACATCTACCTCTGCTCCCCGGAGTACATGGCCAGCTTTGCCCGCAAGGCCATCGCCACGGGAGCCCTGATTGTTGGCGGCTGCTGCGGCACCACCCCCAACCACATCCGCGCCATGCGCTCCGCCATGCGCGCCCTCGACGCGCAGGCACGCGTGATCGTGGCCGGCGCAGCCCCGGCCATCAGCACTGAAACTCCGCCGGCGCCTCTGGCCGCGCGCTCGCGCATCGGCGCGCTGGTCGCCAGCGGAAGCTTCGTCACCCTGGTCGAAATCGTGCCGCCCCGCGGCATCAACTGCGTCAAGGAAATCGAAGGCGCGCAACTGCTCGCCCAACTCGGCGTCCACGCCATTAACGTGCCCGATTCCCCCCGCGCCTCCGCCCGCATGAGCGCGCAGAGCCTCTGCATCCAGATTCAGCAGCACACCGGGATCGAAACCGTTCTTCACTATACGTGCCGAGATCGTAATCTTCTCTCCATCCAGTCGGATCTGCTGGGGGCCTCGTCCATCGGCCTGCACAACATCCTCTGCCTCACCGGAGACCCGCCCAAGCTGGGCAACTATCCCGATGCCACCGCTGTCTTTGACGTTGACTCCATCGGCTTGGTCAACATCGTTCGCCAACTGAACCACGGCCTCGACATCGGCGCCAACTCCATCGGCGCCACCACCAACTTCACCATCGGCGTCGCCGCCAATCCCGGCGTCCCCGACATCGAGAACGAGCTTCGCCGCTTTTTCTACAAAGTAGACGCCGGCGCCGAGTACGCCATCACCCAGCCGGTCTTCGACCTCCGTCTGTTGGAGAGCTTCCTTGAACGCATCGAAAGCCATCGCATTCCGGTCATCGCCGGCATCTGGCCGCTCACCAGCCTGCGCAACGCCGAGTTCATGAAAAACGACCTGCGCGTCTCCATGCCTGAAGAAATCATGTGGCGCATGGCCCAGGCCGATTCGCCCGACGCCGCCCGCAGAGAAGGCATCCTCATCGCCCAGGAGATGCTCGAAGCGGTGCGCCCCTTGGTCCAGGGCGTGCAGGTCAGCGCTCCCTTTGGCCGCTACACCGCCGCCGCCGAGGTCATCGCCAGCGTGCTGCCCAAAACCCCCACGGAGTAGCCTCCATGCCCTCATTCGAAGAATCGCTCAAAAAGCTGGAAACCATCGTCGATCAATTGGAGAAGGGCGACCTGGCCCTGGAACAGTCCCTCACTCTCTTCGAGGAAGGCGTAGGCCTCTCAGCCAACTGCAAGGCCGAACTGGACGCCGCCGAGGGCAAGGTCCAGATGCTGGTCAAGCAGCGCGACGGCTCCCTCAAGCCCGAGCCCTTCCTCACTGAAAAACCGTTCTAGTTTTGCAGTTGTACATCGATGATGCTGGCTTGAAGCGGGAATTTCAACTCCCGCTTCAAGCCAGCATCATCGGCACGGCTGGAAATATACCCGTCTGAACCGGGTAACTGAGGAATTCCTCAGTTACCCGCCAGCTTCAATGCAAGATCCAACGGCTCGTCGACTCCGCGCAGCACGCTTGATATCCTCAACGGGATCTCATGGTCTGGGAGCGTGCCTCTGCGCAGGCCCGCGTATCCCGGCACCGCATTCCAGTATTCGTAAAGCGGAAGTCTGATGTGCAACTTCGAATTCGGCAGGGTCACCGTTGGCATACTGCCCGAGTTGTTCCCGTAATACCCTCCGCCCGTCTCTTCACCGATGAACGTCGCCCGCTTTAGATGGTGAACCACCGCACTCACATCGCCCGCTCCCGAGAAACTCCCACCGTCGATCAAAATGAAGACCTTTCCCAGGAACGGATACTTGCCCGGCGCCTGTTCCGCCAGCCCCGGATGCATCTTGGCCGTGAGCAGGTAGCCGCCGGACGGGTCGGGCGTTGTGTACTCATGCAATCGTCGATCGAAATCAGCGCTCCACCCCAATTGATCTTTGAAAGTTGGATCGATGGTGTTGACGTGGATGCGGTCGTAGAAACGGAACGGCTTGTCCGTCAGATACGACACCATCATCGCGCTGTACATGTCGTCGCCGCCGCCATTGCCGCGCAAATCGACAATCAGCGACTTGGTTCCTTTTTCGCGAAGAGTCTTGAATGTGTTTTCAACCCACGCGGGATAATTGTCTCCGATGAAATACCGAATGCGAATCTCGGCCACGTCGGGGTCTTTCAGGAAGCGAAGTGCCTGGTTGTCGCGCGTCCAGTTCATCAACTTGCCCACATTTTCCAGGAGCACCGTATTCACAGGATTTCGGTTCGCCTTCCGCTCGGCGTCCGTAACCCCTGCCAGCTTTGCCGTCACGCGACTCCCGTCGACATTTTTGGCCTTGATCGTGAAAAGATCCGCGTCGCCGAACAATAGCCAATAGTATTGGGCAAATCTTCCGCCGCCCAGGTCGTGCGCCTTGCCCGTCTCAATGTCGCCATCGGCGGAGACCAGTGGCCGGAGGCGGCGAAGGACGTCGGCCACCTTGTGCCCGTTGATTTCAACTACTTCCATGCCGGGACGGATGGTTGCATCCTCCGGGGTGTCGTTGGTGATCACCGTGAGGCGTCTTCCCTGCACCAGCACCTGCAAAGGGAGTTTTCGCGCCTTCTCCATCGTTGCCTGCGTTGCGTCGTCCAGGTTCACCTTGGTGTGCCCACAACGAATGCTGGCGACCGTCTCCGAAGCGACCATCATGAACTCTTGCTTGCTCATCGGATGGTTCAACTTTGCCCGCTGCACTCTGAACATCCGGTCCATCTCCGCTTTGGTCGAATACCGGTAGACCCCGGGATGGACTTCCTCAAGCATCGCGCGCATCCGGTCGAAGTCGGCTTGCATCTCGGCCGGAGTCAATTCGCCGGTTTTGCTCGGCGCTGCAGTCGCAGCCTGCACAGCCAAGGAAGGAAACAATCCATGTGCTGTTGCCCCGCCTAATCCGATGATGGCAAGCAGAAAGAAATGGGCAATTTTCGTGGACGACGTAAACGATTTTGGAAGGTACATCTGAATGGAAGCGGGCATGTGGAGTGATTCCTCATCCATACAACGATCAGGAAGGAGAAGACGTTAACAAAGTTCCGGACGAAAGCCCAAAAATGTCTTCTGTTCTGTTCGTTGCCATTTGTCTGGATTTGGAAAAGAAGTCAACTTTGGCTTATTTTCAGAAGACTTCTTAGTCTCTGCGCCGCCGCTGATGAGTGGAGGGAATGTTCATGTCTTCGCGGTACTTGGCCACTGTCCGGCGCGTGAGCTGAATGCCCTGGGTGCGGAGCAGCGCGGCAAGCTGGTCGTCGGTCAATGGGTGCCGCGCGTCCTCTTCTTCAATCAGCTTGCGCACCTTTAGCTTCAGCACCGTCAGGGTCGTATCGGCGCCTTCGGGACCGTTCGATCCTTCTGAGAAGAAGTAGCGCAGTTCGATCACTCCCTGCGGCGTATGCGCATATTTGTTGGCTACCGCGCGGCTCACCGTCGAAGGGTGAACCCCGATCTCCTCGGCCACTTCCTTGATCATCATCGGGCGCATGGCCTCAACGCCGTAATCCAGAAAGTCCTGCTGCCGGCGCACAATCACTTCACAGGTGCGCAGAATGGTGCTCTTCCTCTGCGCGATGTTGCGCAACAGTTGCAGCGCCGAGCGGAAACGCTCCTTGACGTAATCCTTGACCTCTTTGTCCGTGCCTTCCGCCGCGAGCATCCGCCGGTAGCGCTGGCTCAGGCGCAGGCTGGGCATCTCTTCCTCGTTCATGGAGACCACCCACTCGCCGCCCCGCTTCAAGAACACCACGTCCGGCTCGATCAGCCTGGTCTGTTCGCGGCTGTAGAGCCGGCCCGGCCGGGGGTCCAGGGTGCGGATGAACTCTACCCCCGCATGAGCCTCTTCCACGGTCACCTGGGCCACCCGTGCAAGGGCCTTCACGTCCCGCTTCTGCAGCAGGGGCAGATGGCTGTCCACAATCAAGACCGCCACTTCCATGCTGCGCCGCCGCTCTTCCAGCTTCGCCTCGGCTTCCGCGCGAAAGCTCCCATGGGGGTCCTCTTCCGCGCTCGCCGCGTGCCGCGCATATACCTGGGCAAACTCTTTCTGCTGGGCCGCAATCTGGATCAGCAGGCACTCGCGCAGGTCGCGCGCTCCCACCCCGGTAGGATCGAGGCTCTGCACCAACGCCACTCCCCGCCGCAACAGGTCAGTCTCCGCCAGTCTTACCTGGCTTTCGCTTTCCTCGGAGCCGCTCTTCGGGAACTCCAGGAAGGCCTGAACCAGCTCGTCCTCGCTGCCGGAGAGATACCCGTCCTCGTCCAGGTTGCCAATCACGAACTCGGCCGCCTGCTGCACCCCTGGATCCACCGTCAATGCCCCCAATTGCCAGGCCAGGTGATCGGACAGAGTCGTAGGCTGAGAGAGAAAGCTTTCGAACGAGGGCTTATCGCTGTCTTCATACTCCGGCTGCGTGCGATAGCCGGGATCCAGATAGTCCTGGAAATACGATCCAAAATCGATTTCGTTGAAAGGGTCCTTGGCCTCGGGGGCCGACTCCTGCGTTCCGTGCTCTTCCAACTCGATCCGCTCGTCGCGTTCCTTCCGCTCCACCTGGCCCGCGACCTCGTCCAGCATCGGGACCGTCTCATCGATCTCTTCCAGGACGGGATTCTCCACCATCTCAGCGTCGATCATCTCCTTCAGTTCCAGCTTGTTGAGCGCAAGAACGCTCACCATCTGCATCAGGCCCGGAGTAAGGACCTGGCGTTGCGCGACCTTTAGGTTCAATCTGGGTTGCAATAACGCCATGTGAAGGACTCAATTCCCGTTTGGGTTCACTTATAGTGTAATCGGATTGGAAAAAGTCCATGAGGCAAATTGCCGCTGATCGATATCCTGCTCCCGGATTGGGCGAGAATCAATCCGGGAATCAACCTCGCGGAATTCCTCTCACGACGGGCACGTTTGGCGATGGAAGACGCCAGGCCTCGTTCCGCCTTCGGCCGCTTCCCACGCGGAAACCCTGATCACCCCAGCGAAAACCCTTCGCCCAGATAAACCCGCCGCACCTCCATGTCGTTGCCCAGTTCATGCGGCGTTCCGGCCCGGAAGATTCGCCCTTCGGCGATAATATAAGCCCTATCTGTCACGCTCAGGGTCTCGCGCACGTTGTGGTCGGTAATCAGAATCCCGATCCCGCTGGCCTTCAAATCGAAGATGATTTTTTGCAGTTCCAGGACCGCAATCGGGTCGATGCCGCTGAAGGGCTCGTCGAGCAGGATGAAGTTCGGCTGGATGCACAGCGACCGCGCAATCTCTACCCTGCGCCGTTCGCCACCGGAGAGCGCGTAGCCCCGCGTGGTGCGGATGTGCCCCAGGTTCAACTGGTGAATCAGCCGCTCCGCCCGCGTCTTCCGCTCCCGGTTGCCCAGCGGCTGCGCTTCCAGAACCGCCAGGATGTTCTCTTCGACCGTCAGCTTGCGAAAGACCGAAGGCTCCTGGGGCAGATAACTGATCCCGAAGTTGCGCGCCCGCAGGTACATCGGAACCCTGGTAATGTCGGTCTCGTCCACCAGCACGCGGCCGGTCTCCGGCGCCACCAGGCCCACAATCATGTAAAAGCTGGTGGTCTTGCCGGCGCCGTTCGGACCCAGCAGCCCCACCACCTCGCCGCGCGAGATGCGCAGGTCCACACCCCGGACCACCTGGCGGCCTTTGTACGATTTGCCGATTCCTTCGGCGATCAATGTTTCCATGTATGGCTAAGGCTCTCTTCCGCCCCTATTTCGGCGCCGTGGTCTCGGTTGTGGTCTTGCGTCCGCCGCCTTCGATACTGACGCTATCATTGCGGCTATTGAAAATCAAAGCCTCCCCGGAGACGGCTCCCCGCGACGGATCGGTCATGCGTGGCCGCAGAGAAGCGGTCCCGGTCAGAACATACTCCCCAGTCTCGCTTGTGTATACCAACTGCTCACCAGTACCCCTCCGGCCCTGCGAAGCGACCACCACGCGCCCCCTGGCCGTCATGCGATCCACCTGCGCGGCGCCGCCATCCTTGCCTGCATGATTGCCCGCCGGCAGCAGCAGCAACTCCAGCTCATTGGAATTTACCGTCGCCGTTCCCGTTTCGGCAGCAACACTGCCCGCCGCGCCAGCATGCATCACCGCCTTGCGTTCGGCGTCGGAGTATTTCAGGTCCCCTCCGCTGACGCGGATGACCGAGGGCTCCTGCGCTTTTCCGCCTGCGTCCTTTGCTGGCCCGGAGCCGGCCGCGCTCACCATCACTGCTTTTACCGGCTCGCCCGCGTCCGCCGTCCGCGCCGCCAGCGTCTGCCGTGTGCGGTCCAGCACAATCACCGGCGCGGAGACCGAGTTGGCCTGCTGCCACACCCGCGCATGCCCCCGGAAAGTCGCCTCACCGGTTGCCTTGTGCAGTTGTGCCTCAGCCGCAATCGCATGAGCCGGCCCCTGCCCGCCCAGCGCGACTCCGTTCTGGCCGGACTTGCCCTGCTCCCGATTCTGACTGTTGCCCATCCAACTGGCCTTCACGTTCCCGTGCGCAAAAGCGTCGCCAGAGGCTTGGGAAACGTCGATTTTGTCGGCCGTAAGCTGCAGGCCGCCGTCTTCCACCCGCGGCCCCAGCGTCAGGTGCAACCACTCCCCTGCGCCCTCATAGACCGCCCGGCCTGCCGTGGCCTTCAGCGGCGCCACGGCCTGTACGCCCGGCTTTGCCGCCGGCTCATTGGTCAGCGTCACATGCCCATCGACCGTGGACGATTGAATCCCGGTCTCGCCGCCCGCCCCGTGCTTCGAGCCCGGCTTTTCCCCTTTTGCGGGAGCCTCGAAATGCGCCTCCAACCGATCGCCGCTGGTGGTTTGCCGCGTCCCGGTCTGGCTGGTCTGGGCCATGCTCGCGTGTCCCGTCCCGGTCATCGCGGTCAACACCGACCCCGGTCCGAACTGCCCGGCCACTTCGTCCGCCGCCATCCGGGAAGGCATCTTGGCGCCATTGCCGCGCTGGCTCTCGCCTGTGAGCACCACTCCGCCCGTTCCGTGAATCGCGCTCGGCTCAAGCTGCCCATGGGTGGCCGGACGAAACTCCACATCGGCCACTGGAGAACGCCACGTCCGGTTCACCCGCTGAGGCTCACCGGCCTGCTCACTTTGCTCCTGGCTCTGGAACTCGACGCCCCGCTCCAAATGCGCATGACGCAGCAGCCCCCGCGCCGTGAATTCCAGATCCATGGCGGGCGCAGTCCCGTGCAGCTTGCGGTCCTTCTCCTCCCGCCCACTGACCTCGTCCATCGTGACGCCACCCGCCAGATGGCCGTGACGCGGCTGATTGTGCTCATCGAAATCCATCTGCCCGGTCGGCGCCGCCAAGTGGCCCCCAGTCGCGGTCGTGAGGTTAAACCCGCTGGTCGCTTCCAGGCGTACCACCGAACCGTCGTCCCGGAATAGAATCTTTGCCTCGCCAGCCGTAGTTTCGCCGCCCCGGTAATCGGCCTTGGCCGCACGCAACCTGCACTCCTGGCTCTCGCGCTCGAACTCCGCATGGCCGGCATGTAGCGCCACAGACTCCGCGCCCCGCCGCGTGGTCAGTTCGACCGCAGCGTCCAGCACCAGAACGCCCTCCTGGGAGTGATACGAAGCGCCCTGCGCGCTGCCCGTGCCCTGGGTCATCGCGAACTCCACCCTCTGGGCGGTCTCCGCAACTCCGCTATTCGTATCGAATGTCAGCCCGCTGGTCTTCACATGAATCTGGCCTTGCGAAGCAGTCTCCGCTGCTGCGGTCAAAGGGGTATTCTTCGGCTTCGAGCCTGTAGCCTGCCCCGTAGCCGCCTTGGGCGCAACCACTGGCGTCAGTCTCGGCCGCGTCATCCAGATTTCTACCGGTCCGGCGGCCTTGGCCACTCCCTTTTCCTGGTCGTACTCGAACTCCCCGCCCTCGATCCGGTCCGCGCGGCTGCCGTCGTCGCCATACAACTCGATCTTGACGTCGTGCAGCATCACCCGCTTGTCCTTCAACTCGACCACTTTCGACGCGTGAATCTTGTATTGCGAGTGCGCGCCGAAGGCGTGCGAAAAGGTGTAACCGTTGGCCTCCTGCACGATGTCCAGGCCCAGCCTCTTGGGCAGATCTCGCCGGTTCAGCGGGTTCTTCCACTTTCCGATCGTCAGAAACGCCGCCAGCGCCACCAGCAGCAGAATGCCCGCCACCAGCACCAGGGTCCGCATCCGCTCAATCGTGAGTCGCACCGTCTAGTTCCCCGCCCCGAGCCGCGCCGCCAGCCGCTGGGCCAGACTCTCGCCCAGTTCGCTCCACAACAGGCGGGCCGTAGCTCCCGAAGCCTTCTCGACCTCTGCCGTCAGCGCCACCAGTTGCCGCACATTCTCTTCCACGTGCTTGGCGGCCACCGAGTCCATCTCCAGATCCTCTTCAAGAAAAGGCGCGTCGGAGCCGAAATCCACGCGAATGTGCCCATCGGCCTCGTAGGCTCCCTCATCGAAAAGCGGCCCGAAGCCGGTCACCCGCACCAGCCGCGACGCTCGCACCCAGCGCGCATCGAGCTCCGGACGGGTCTCCAACTCCCACAGGCTCCAGCCTATCTGGAACTCGTAGGCATAATCCTCGTGCAGCATTTCCAGAGCTTCTTCCACCGCCGCGCGAGGTTCCGCGCCCGGTGCGGCCTTACCATCGCTTCCTGTCGCGAGGCGCCGCCCATACACCTGCTGAAAGACCGGCGGCTCGCTCCAACTGACCGGCCAAACCGTCACCGAATAAACGCGCGCCTCGCCGCCGTGCGCGGCAAATGCGCCCAGCACCGCCGTCAACTTGTCGGCCAGCGCCGCCAGTCGCAGATTGGGGTACCACAAACTCAAATACAGGGTGTCAGACATCACTCTTGATTGTATCCGGCAGAAGGAACCCGCAGGTGAGGACAAAGCACTTCACTCGGGATGGAATCATGAAGAACCATACTGGAATGCTTCCAGACCTCGATGCAAAGATCTGGAAGCCGCCGAATATGAACCAAACTACCCAGGGCCTACGCGGTGACGATCTCGCTGAAGTCTGCGATCCCGGAAAATCCGCGCAGAATCTGGTCGATCAGGCCGAGATGCGCACCACGAACTGCCGCATCGGGATCAAGCACCATCACCTTGTCGAAGAAGGCGTCCACCGTTGGGCGCAGCGTGGCGATCAAAGCCAGCGCCTCGCCGTACGCACGCTCCTGGCGTAGCTTCGCCACTTGAGGAGCCAGCGCGTCAGCCGCAGCCGCGAGTTGTTGCGCTTCGGGAGCGAGAGTAACGTCCTGGGGTGAACCGAGGTCAAATCCCTTTTCCTCGGCCTGGCGCAAAATGTTTTTGATCCGCTTGAAAGCCGCGGAAATCGCCGCAAAATCCGCAGATTCGCGCGCCGCCGTCAACGCCTCGGCCCGCGCAATCGCATCGCGCACGTCGTCGGCGTCCGCAGGCAACACGGCACTGACCACGTCATAGGCAAAGCCGCGCACGTCCTTCAAGTAGAAACTCAGACGCTCTTGCAGGAAGGCCGCAACCTGCTCCTTGTTGGCCCCTTCCGCACCGCTTGCCGCAACAACATCCACAAGCGTTAGCGGCAACCCGGACTCGGCGAGAATCTTGACGATGGCGTTCGCCGCCCGGCGCAGCGCAAACGGGTCCTTCGAGCCGGTCGGAGCGGAGCCGATTCCGAACATTGCGGTAATCGTCTGAATACGATCCGCGAGGCCCAGTAACTGCCCCTCGACGGTCGCCGGAATCGCATCCTCGGTCGAGGCCGGCGTGTACTGCGCATAGATGGCCTGCGCAACCGTCTCGCCCAGTCCCTGCGCTTTGGCGTAGAGCCCGCCAATCACGCCTTGTAACTCGGTGAACTCTTTCACTAGCTCAGTAGTTAGATCGGTCTTGGCCAGTTCGATAGCCTTGAGCAGCGAAGCCCCGTCGAACGCCACGCCCGCGGCCTTCACCGTTGCCGCCAGTTGCCGCACCACGACCAGATTCTGCTCGGTCTTCCAGTGATAGCTTCCCAGTTGTTTCTGGAAAGTAACTACCTTCAGGCTCTCCACGCGATCAGCTAGAAAAACCTTCTGATCGAAGTCCCAGAAGAAGCGCGCATCCTTGAACCGCGCCCGCAAAACTCGCGCATTGCCGTGGCGAATGATCTCCTCGCCCTCGGCGTCCACCTCGGTATTTAAGACAGCGAGAAAGTGCGGAAGCACCTTGCCGTCCGCGCCCTCGACCGCAAAGTATTTCTGGTGGTCGCGCATCACCGTAACCAGGACCTCTTCCGGCAGCGCCAGGTACTCCGGCTCGAAGGCGCCCAGCACCACGGAAGGCCACTCGGTCAAATGCACGACGGTTTCAATGAGCGGCTCGTCTTCGCGCCAGCGCGCGCCGGCAACCGTGCGGGTTGCGGCATCTAGAGCCTTGCGAATCGTCTGCCTGCGCTCGGCCACATCGACCATGACGTAGGCCTTGCGCAAAGCTTCCACATAACTCTCTGGAGAATTCAAAAGCACGGGGTCTGAGCCATGGAGGATGCGATGTCCGCGACTCTTGTTACCCGCGGTAATTCCGGCAATCTCAACCGGCACGACAGCCGCATCGAGCAGTGCCACCACCCAGCGCACCGGGCGTACAAAACGCTCCGGCTTACCCGCGCGCCAATACATATTTTTAGCCCAGTAGAGGCTGAGCACTTCCTTGGGCAACTCGGCGGCCAGCACCTGCGGCGCGGCGACACCCTGGCGCTTTACGGTTGCGCCCACATACTCGCCCTTGGCGTTGGTGATCTTCTCCAGAGCTTCCACAGCCACGCCCGCTTTTTTGGCAAAGGCTTCGGCCGCCTTGGTCGGTGCGCCGTCCTTAAACGCGACTTTCCACGAAGGGCCGGTCAGTTGTTCTTCGCTGTCGGCCTGGCTCGCCAGCACATCTTCCACCAGCACGGCCAGCCGACGCGGCGTGGAGTAAGTGGTCAGCTTGGCCTTCGGACCCAGCAGACGCTCGCGCTTGAGCAGATCACAAACCCGCTGGCCCAACTCGGCCTCAGCCCCGGCAATCATGCGGGCTGGAACCTCGTCCAACCCAATCTCCAACAAAAAATCCGCCATAATCCTGTTGCTCTCTCGCTAACTCGCTGACTTGCTGACTTGCTATGCCGTTTGCTGCGCCGCGTACACCTTGGCTACGCCCACAGACAGATTGCGAATGCGTCCGATCATGCCCACACGCTCGGTCACGCTGATGGCTCCGCGCGCATCGAGCACATTGAAGAGATTGGAGCATTTCAGCGCCAACTCATAGGTGGATATGAGCGGAAAGCGCCGCTTCTCCGCCGCGCTGGCCTCTTTGCTAGCCAGGGTTGCGTTGGCCTGCGCCAGCAGCGCCTGAGCCTCGGCTTCATATTCATTGAAGTGCGCCCATAACTTGCTCACATCGGCGCTCTCGAAGTTATACACCGAGTATTGCAGTTCCTCGGTCAGCCGCACATCACCGTAAGTCACCACCGCACCGGTTTCCGGATCGCGCGCCCAAACCACGTCGTAGACCGAATCCACATCCTGCATGAAAGCGCAGAGCCGTTCGAGCCCGTAGGTCAGTTCGGCGCAGATCGGGTCCAGATCGAGCCCGCCGCACTGCTGGAAGTAAGTGAACTGGGTAATTTCCATCCCATCCATCATCACCTGCCAGCCCACGCCCCAGGCGCCGACCGTCGGACCTTCCCAGTTATCCTCTTCGAACTTGAGGTCGTGCTTTTTCAGGTCGATGCCGATCGCTTCCAGGGACTGGAGATACAGTTCCTGCACGTTGACCGGCGGCGGCTTCAGGATGAGCTGAAACTGGGTGTGACGGAAGAGCCGGTTGGGATTCTCGCCATAACGGCCGTCAGCCGGGCGTCGCGAGGGCTGCGCATAGCCAACCTTGTAAGGCTTCGGCCCCTGCACGCGCAGAAACGTCTCCGGCGCCATGGTGCCCGCGCCGACTTCCACGTCAAAAGGCTGTTGCAGCACGCAGCCGCGTTCTGCCCAAAAGCTCTGCAAACGGAAGAGAAGCTCCTGGAAGGTAAGCGCAGCGGGTTTGGACGGGGACGCTTCCGGAGATGAGGACACAGTAGTTAAAGGCACAGGCAATTCTTCCTCGAAGGGACTGTTTTCGATTTTACCAGTCCGTCAGGCGCCCAACCTCGCCAGCGCCTCCGCCGAACGCAATCGGCGCTCCAGGTGCCGCTCCAGGGCCTGAAGCGTAAAGCGGCGCAGATCCTGTGCGCGTCTTCTCGGCCACGTCTCTGCGGCAAAGGCCGAAGCCGGCGCCCGCAGCATCCGCTGCGCCAGTTGCCAGCTGTCGGTCGAGAGCTCGTTGGCGCTTCCGTTGCGGTGGACTGCGCAGAACAGCCCGTCGCCCAGCGTGTTGAAGTTGATCTCGCCAGCCACCAGCTTC
>Ga0224530_1000069_pt1 | contig 64284 bp, 46 predicted proteins | sample CBST75metaG_FD_179873 | JGI IMG/M metagenome (GOLD analysis project Ga0224530, IMG submission 179873) | Peat soil microbial communities from Stordalen Mire, Sweden - C.B.S.T75 | ecosystem: Environmental > Terrestrial > Soil > Wetlands > Peat | place: Sweden: Norrbotten County, Stordalen Mire...
TGTTCCCGCGTTCGTTTCACCCGCGGATCACGCAAATCTGCAAAATGCTTCATGGGGCTGTCCATCTCCCCATCTCACCCCCCAAAGCCCTTGTTGCATATGGCAATTAAGATGCGTTTGCCCTGTCATCACCGGCCACCTGCTTGACAGGTGGTTCGCTCCGCGCATCTCGATGGCGATGCTGTTGCTGTGCTGTGCCGGCCTGATTCTATTGGCCCATGCGCACTCCGCGTTCGCCGGCATAACGGCCGCGGCGCTGCTCGGCTTTGGGCTTGGCAGCGAGGCCGATGTTACGCCTTATCTGATCGCACGTTACTGCGGACTCAAGAATTTCTCCACGCTCTACGGCTTCAGTTGGACCGCATATGCAATTGGCGGCGCGCTGGGGCCTGTAATCACAGGGAGGGCTTTCGATCTGGCCGGGAGCTATCAATCCAACTTCATCGCAATGCTTTCTTTGCCTTGCCTTGTCGCTGCCCTTCTGACGCTCTTCATGCCCCAATACGCCGTCACCCATGAAGTCATTGCGGACCTGTTCGAGCCGGCACTGGAAGCGGGCCTGCGCGTGGATTCTCAGTAGGCGCCCATCGAATCGAATGCCAAGTATGCGCCCGTTAACTGGCGTGGAAGCTCACCCTGGCAAACAAAGACACCGTCACCGCACCTCGCGCTGGTTGGATGCATGCTGGCTCGCAAATTGTCCCAACCAGTGTGATCGGCGCAGAAGCGGGCGCAGCGATCAGGCCATACAAATCCCTCCGCTGGACAGATCTTTCATTCCCGATGCTGCGGCCTATGAGTTCAGGCAAGCATAAGCAGAATGGCAAGAGACAAAGGAGTGCGTCAATTGGAGGCGTGGCTCTCAGTGGACTTCAATGGAATCGTTGATTCTCCCGCCGAGTTGACCGAAATCAGGCGTTCCTTGTCCTGCTCAGGGTGGGCAACATCGCCGCGCAACATCTTCACCGCGTGAGGGAGAGCCGGGAGGATGGCGCGCAGGTTCTCGGTTGCCGCCTTCAGGCTTCCGGGCAGGTTCACGATCAGGGTCTCGCGCCGAACCCCGGCAATGGCGCGCGAGAGCAGTGCGTTCGGGGTCTTCTGCGCGGAGGCGGCACGCATCGCCTCGGCAAGTCCCGGCAACTCGCGGTCAATGACCGTACGAGTGGCCTCGGGCGTTACGTCACGAAGCGAGATGCCAGTGCCGCCGGTGGTGATCACGAGATCAACTCGGCGATCGCACAGGTCCTTCAACACCGCTGCAATCTTCTCGGCCTCATCGGGAACCACCCAGGTCCAGGCGATGCGCGCATTGAGTTCTTGACCAAGCAGTTCCGCTACCGCTGGTCCAGCTGTGTCGCGCGTGGTGCCGGTCACGCAGCGGTCCGAGACGGTGATCACTGCCGCTTGAATCGTGGCGCGCGCCACCCTGTGCACCAGTTGCACAGACAGGCCCGGATGCAATGTACCGCCCTCCAGGACCCGCGCGAATAGGCCTTTACGCGGCATGATGCAATCGCCCGTCTTGTCGTAGATGGCGCAGCGCGTGTGACAAACCTTGCCGATCTGCGTGAGTTCCAACAGCACCGGACCAATTCTGAGCTGCGAACCGACGCCCAGTCCATCGCAATCGAGACCGTCGATGATGAGGTTCTCACCAAACGCGCCAGGCTTGATATTCAGCCCCTTGGCCCGCATGAATTCGATCTCCGTGTGAGCGAGCAGGCTGATCTGCCGATGCCAATCACCGGCATGCGCGTCGCCTTCGACGCCATGCTCAACCAGAACGGAAACAGAGGGAACCTCGTGCTTGGCGATTCCCTTTTTCTCCGCGATGCAAACGTGCAGCAACTTTCCATCAGCCATGGGACGCCTCCGCACGGTAGTCTCCGCTGCGCCCGCCGGACTTTGCCAATAGCCTGAGTCCGTCGAGGTGCATTTCTTTGGAAAGAGCCTTCAGCATGTCATACAACGTCAACCCCGCAACCGAAGCCGCAGTGAGCGCCTCCATTTCGACCCCGGTTGCGCCGAGGGTGCGTGCGCTGGTGCGAATCACGATGCGGTCATCGAGCGGTTCCATGTCCACCGACACATGCGTGAGGTTCAACGGATGGCAGAGAGGAATTAGGTCGGAAGTGCGTTTGGCGCCCATGACGCCAGCAATGCGCGCTGTCTCAAAAATATTGCCTTTGGGTGTGCGGCCGTCGCGGATTGCCTTGATCACTTCGCTGCCCACCCAAAGGATCGCTTCAGCGTCAGCCTGACGTAGCGTTTCCTGCTTGCTGCTGACGTCCACCATGCGAGGCAGTCCCTGACTGTCGAGGTGCGTTAACTCACTCATTGGTTCCTTCCTAATCGTGCTACTCGACAGCGAGAATGACGCTTGACGCCTTGAACGCCGTCGATATCTGCTCTCCAACGGCGAGCTGGATGCGTTGAACATGACCGTTGATGATGCCGGTGACGGTCTGATCTCCGCCAGACGCGGTCAAAAGCAACTCGGCATTTACTGCATCTCCGGTGACTTTCGCAGTGGTTTCGGAAAACATGTTACGCACACTAACTTTCACATCGCCTCTTGTTGCATGAGTACGTTACTTGACAGTACGTGTACTTCGACTTCTTCGCCAGCGCAAACTGCACTGCGCTCTGCAGGGAGAACGGCCAGCCCGTCGGCCCTGAGCAAAGTCTTCAACATGCCCGTGGTTTGCTCACCTGAGCTGAACGCCAACAGTATATCTCCGCTGGATTCAAGCCGGACCCTGAGGAGTTTGATACGTCCAGGACGTTTTGATGCGTTCTCTTGCAGGATGGCGCGCACTGCGGGCGGAAGTACACGCCGGTATCCCATCGCCTTTAAAATTGCAGGCTTTACCAACTCAGAAAAGATGATCATCGAGGCGACGGGGTTGCCTGGCAAGCAGAAGACCAGGCAGTTGCCCTTCACGCCGAAAGTGGTCGGGCCGCCGGGCCTGACATCCACGGAGTGAAACTCCAGGGAAACGCCCAGATCAGTGAGCACCTGCCGAACAAGGTCGTGTTCACCTACCGACACGCCGGCTGAAGTGATGAAGATATCCGCCTGCAAGCCGCTCGTCATCTTTTCGAGATGGCTCGTAACCGTATCGCGCGCAATGCCGAGCATTTGAATGTTCGCTCCACATTCCTTCACCATGGCGGCAAGCGAAATGCCGTTGCTGTCAATGACCCTGCCCGGCACGGCAGGTAGTCCAAGCTCAAGCAACTCATCTCCGGTGGAGAGAATGGCTACTCTTGGCCTTCGAAAGACGGTGGCGCAGCTCATGCTGAAAGAAGCCATCATGCTGATCTCCGGCGCACGAACGACGGTGCCAGCAGGAATCACAGGTTCATCACGATGCACATCAGAGCCCGCTAGGCGAACGTTTTGATGGTGTCCGACCGGCGACTTCAACGTCACAAATTCGCCGTGCATCTCAGCATCTTCGAAAGGGACAACGGCATCGGCACCAGCGGGAATCCGTGCACCGGTCATGATTTTAATGACACACCCAGGCTCCACCGAGATATTGGAGAGCACACCAGCCGTATTCGTGCCGGTGATGCGCAACCGGGCCGCTGGAGTACAGTCGGCCGTTCTGACCGCGTAACCATCCATAGCCGAGTTGTCGCACTGCGGCATATTCCACGGAGCAATGATGTCTTCCGCAGTGACCAAGCTCAGGGAGTCGAGCAACTCCACCGACTCGGTACCGAGGGTTATCGTGTGACTGAGAATCAGCCGCCGTGCTTCTTCAAGAGTTGGCATGGTCCCTTCCTGAATGGTGCAATGAGCCAACGGATGACAGTTGCTCTTGCGTGCTGCTCAACCTTCCATCTTCAAGATAGATCATTTTGGCGCTCAGCCTTGCGCCCAGGCGCTCGTCGCGGCTGCAAATGACATTTGCTGTAGCCATTGGGTCCGACCAGCACGTGGAGTTCTACAGCAGGGATGGTGATCTCGTCAATGGATAGCCCGACGGTTTGTCCATACGAAGCCTGGGGAGAGGAGAGATGATCCTTCTCAGAATTCATGCGCAGTGGTTCTCTTGCAACGGTCAGAAGCAGACTGAGAACCTGCGGGCGGGAGTCGAACGGTGGACCACATCTCCTTTTCTTTCTGCTCGGCACCCGAATCGACGCCGCGTGAAATCAAGAGAGGCCGCTTGCTCGCGACGCGCCGAAAGGCATCGGCCGAGTTGGCTGCATGGCGCAGATCGGCAGGATCGTTGGCCGGGCCAATCACGACGAAGTTGTTGTACATCATGTCACGGCAATTTATGCCGAATCCATTCGCGACAAGCCGATCCTCCAACGCGCGCATTGACCAGCACAACGTCAACCTTGCCTTGTTCGCCGAGCTTAGTACAGCAGTTGCAGATAGCATTTGCTGGGCGAAAAGGCCAGAGATTTTAGGTCCGGAGCAAGGGTTCGGGTACAAATACAACCGTAGTGCTAGAGTGACTTTCGGAGTCTTCTCTGGGCAGATGGAAGCTCCATGTGGAGTTGGGATCGCCCCTGTCTGATCGACCCACATGGCACGATAGCTACATTCTGGCAACACATAAAGCAGTTCATTTGAACCATACAAAAGACGGCAAATGGACTATTACAGAACGAACGTATAGATTCTATAGTTTTCTAACGGGTGATAAAGCTCAGGTATGGCGCTCACAGGAGATGAGTCTCCCGAGTACAGAAACAATCAAGGACCACTCCCGAAAGAAGCTGAACCCTCATGCGAATTCCTCCCTGCGATGTATGCTTACCATCCTTGCTATTCAAGCCACGGGCTATCACTCCATCCTCTTCTGGCAGAAATCGCCTTCCACATAAGGCACAAACTTTCTTCGCCCTGTTATTTTGCTCGATCTTCCTCAACCTCGGTATTACCTCACCAGCGCAGGAGAAATCTCCAGCAGATCGCTGGAGTGAAGCCAAAGCCCAGGAATGGTATGCACTCCAGCCCTGGCTTGTCGGCAGCAACTACATTCCTGCCGATTCAATCAATCAATTGGAAATGTGGCAGGCAGACACTTTCGATCCGCAGGAGATCGATCGCGAGTTGGGATGGGCACAATCCCTGGGAATGAACACCATGCGTGTCTTCCTGCACGATCTTCTTTGGGAACAGGATAAAGCAGGATTTCAAAAGCGTATCAACGAGTATCTTGTCATCGCCGACCGTCACAAGATACGCCCGGTCTTTGTCATTTTCGATTCGGTCTGGGATCCAAATCCAAAGCTGGGCCTCCAACATCCTCCGATTCCCGGCGTGCATAATTCAGGCTGGGTGCAGAGCCCTGGAATGGGAGCATTGCGCAATCCAGCAGAATACCCGCGCCTCGAGTCGTATGTAAAAGGCGTGGTTGGGGCCTTCGCGAACGATCCGCGCATTCTCGCCTGGGATGTTTGGAACGAGCCGGATAACGACAATGCCAGCAACTATGGTTTCTTGAAATCGGAAGCGGACAAACAGCAATTGGTTGCCACGCTGCTGCCACAGGTTTTCGCATGGGCGCGATCTGCGCATCCCATCCAGCCGCTGACCAGCGGTGTGTTCCATGGCGAATTCGACGACATGGGCAAGATGAGCGTGGTGCCCAGGATTCAGGTGATGGAGTCAGACGTCATTTCATTCCATGACTATGGATGGCCGGAAGACTTTGTGCGCCACGTGACTCAACTGCAAGGCTACCATCGCCCCATCCTCTGCACGGAATACATGGCGCGCGGCGCCGGGAGCACCTTTGACACCATTCTTCCCATTGCGCTCGAACATCGCATTGCAGTGATCAACTGGGGTCTTGTGAACGGGAAGACACAGACCCATTTTCCTTGGGATTCATGGCTGCATCCGTACATCCTGCAACAGCCGACGCTTTGGTTCCACGACGTGTTTTACAAAGACGGAACACCCTATCGGAAGCAGGAAGTGACTCAGATTCAGACTCTCACGCAGAAAGCCAACATCAAGTGACATCACGACAGGCGCCCTGTATCCACTGAACGTCCGGCGACGGATTCGATTCACGGCCATTCTCCGAACAATCGTAGCTTCAGGTTGTTTGGAGAATGCGCTGAAGCGCTCCGTTCTACGATCATCCCTGATTCGACCATGCTCGCGCTGAACATACTTACAATTTTGAGGAGATAGAAATGGTCCCAAATTGCTTTCTTATCGATCTCGATGGAACCATCTGGCTCGGCGATCGGCTGATTCCCGGCGCCGATCATTTCATTCAGTGGCTTATCGCTACAAACAAGCGATTTCGCTTCGTCACCAATAATTCATCTACGTCCCCGCTAGTGTACGTGAACAAGTTGAGACGGCTAGGCATTAAGTGCCCGGACAATATCGTCTTCACATCGGCCGGAGCAACCATCCGTTACTTGCATGAAAAAGGCATCCGTTCCGTCTTCCCGCTTGGCACTCCGATCTTCGTTCAGGAGCTCGTGGATGCAGGCATCACGATCGCGGACGATGCAGAGTGCGTTGTTCTCGCTTTCGACAAGACACTGACGTACCAAAAGGCCGATCATGCGCTGCAATTACTGCGAGGGGGAGCGGAGTTCATCGCCACACACCCGGACGTTCTTTGTCCGACGGAAGGCGGCTACTGCCTCGATTGCGGCGCCATGACCGCAATGCTGGAGACGGCAAGCGGCCGCAAGGCAAAGGTTCTCGGCAAACCCAGTCCGGAATTCATTGAGCTCGCCTTGCACGAGTTGAATGCCACCGCCGAAGAATCCATTGTGGTTGGAGACCGCATCTACACGGACATGCGGATGGGCATCGACGGCGGAATACGAACCGCACTTGTACTCTCCGGCGAGACAAAAGAGACTGACAATCTACCTTTCGCTGTCGATTACATTGTCCCCAATGTCGGTCATCTTCCGCACGCACTCGAAGCGGAGTAAAAGTTTTGCCGGGTATTCTGGGATCGATTCCAGAACCCGCTCACGGCAAGGCCAGGCACACTGCTCGCTGGCCTTGCCTTTTTTTGTAATGGACCGAATCGACCAATCAAGATTCATGATCAAGAGATGCGAAAGGGCGCGGCTGATGCCGCGCCCTTTCACATCGAGCGCTTTGCGCGCCACATCTTCATGGCCCTGGGATTACGATGTCTCACCGTTGCGCGGCGACAGATTCCAGGTAAACGCGAGCAGCACAATTCCCAGGAACGTTGCGATCATAATTCCGTAGAGCGCGACATTCCATCCGAATCTTTCTGCAAGTATGCCGATCCCTTTGCCTTCGACCATGCGGCCCAGATAGCCGAACAGGCCGACAAAACCTGCAGCGGTACCCACCGCTTTCTTCGAACTGAAGTCGAGAGCGCTAACGACCAACAACATGACGGCCGGATAGATGAAGAAGCCGATGACGCCGAACAGGCCTACATCGAGCCACAACATGCTGTCAGGGCAATACACGATGCCGACAAAGGAAAGGAGCACAGGAATCAGGCAGAGCACGCTGATCATTCCGCGACGCCCGCCCAGTTTATCGGACAGCCAGCCCATCAGGATCGTACTAAAAATGGCCGAGAACTCCAAGGCGGCCGTGCTTACACCACCCTCAGCCAAGCTGGCGTGCTTTACCTCTTTCAGGTAGGTGGGTCCCCAGTCGAGCATGCTGTAGCGGGCGATGTACGCAAAAAAGTTGGCACCGGCAAAGAGCCATATATATCGATTCTTCAGGATGTAGGTAACAAACAGTTCGCGAGTCCCCAGTTCCTGTTCGCTGTTCGTACGATCACCAACCGGGTAGTCGTTTCTATATTCCTCGATGGGCGGCAGGCCTACGGACTGAGGAGTATCGCGGAGCCGCCAGATAAGATAGAAGGCGCAGATCAGGGCAAGGATTCCGGGCACATAGAATGCCGAGCGCCATCCAAGCCTCGCAGTGCAATAGGCGACGAGAAGTCCTGTCAACCCACCTCCAACATTCTGGGCGACATTCCAGAAAGAGAACATCGTCCCTCGCTCGCCGATGCTGTACCAGTGCCCCAGAGAGCGGCCGCAAGGAGCCCACCCCATGCTCTGAAACAGGCCGTTCATTGCCCACAACGCCATGTGCATGGGGTAACTGCTCACGGATGCGAAGGCGAAGTTGCAGATGGCGGTCAGGATCAAACCCAGAGGCATGAAGTAGCGCGGATTGCTCCTGTCGGACCATGCACCCATGATGAATTTGCCGACGCCATAGGATATTGCGGTCAATGCGAGCAGATCGCCAATCTGACCCTTGCTGTAGTTGAGCGCCTGCCCGACCTCTCGGGAGACAACCGGAAGATTATTTCTGACCAGATAAAAAGTGGCATAGCCGATGAAGGTCGATTCCAGGATCTGCCAGCGCAGTTTCGGGTAGACCTGCTTAATCTGTTGCTCGGGAAGCCTGGCAACATGCGGGGCCGGCTTAAGCAACCCAAAGTTCCAACTCATTTATTTCCTCACTGTATCTACTGTTTTGCGACCAGATCATCAAGGACATCCTGGTATGGAGACTGCCGATAGAGCAGAGCGCAGTCCCATTGCCTTCCGTGCTGTTGCACAGAGAGCATTGAGACTGCGCGTGCGAACGACAACGATTTCAACGATTTTCAAAAAGGCTATTTCTTGGCATCCGCAGGCAATGGCGCCCGCAGGATTTCGGGCGTAAAGTCGCTGTTCACCAGGCTGGGAGTCGCAGTGAGATAGTTTCTACCCAAACTGGGATATTTTTCCTCGACCAGGAGCAGAGTGCGAAAATCGAAGCTCTCGATGGTAGTGCGCTCTTCCATGTGGTATGCGCGCACTACGTCGCATAGAGTGGTGACGAATTCTTCGGCGCTGACTGTCCTGGTGGGCGTGAAGTCGGCAATCGACAGCTTGCCAGCGGACTGCAGTTCAGCCTCTGTCTTGCCCTGCGCGACCGATTCCATCTTTGCGACGGAATAGCCGGGAGGCAGAATCTTGGTTTCGAGTACGAAGTGAACTCGCTCGGCTGTACGCGCGCGCACGGCCGCATCAGGAGACGTCTTTCCGGGACCGCTCTTGTACCAGCGACCGTAGAAGTCGATGAAGCGAAACACCTGATCCATATACGTGGGCGTATAGGGGCTGATCATGTGCTCCTGCGCCGCAAAAGCAACCGCAACGGGCGAGAGAGCCAAGTCGTTCTTCTGCTCAGGGCCGGAGTGCAGCTTGTCGCAGATGAACTGCTTCTGGGCGTCGACCAGGGAGATGTCGTGAGTATAGACGCGGTTTTCAAGCGTATACGGCTGGCCATCCAGACGCCGGCAAGATTGGGGATTCAGGAATTGGTCATGCCAGATCAGGGCACGATGATCGGTGGTAATGCCTGTATCGGTTTCGAAGGAGGTAATTCCGGTATCCAAGCCGGCTTCAAATGCAGGCAGCGTATTTTCAGGACGCAATCCGCGTGCTCCACGATGCCCTACCCTGTCAAGACGATCCAGATAGGCGAGCTGCTTTGCATCCCCAGCGGCCTTTTCGCGCGCCTCGTGCAGCGCAGTGGCCAGGAGATCCGGACGGTTTGAGATGATGCCATCGACATGCAGGTCGAGCAACTGACGCATGGTCGGCAAGTCATCAACCGTCCACGGAACCACCGTTACGCCAACGGCCTGAATCGCCTTTACGTTGACAGACGCCGCCGGGCCGAGCAGTGTGCTTTTCTCAGGAGAGAAGACGGGAGCAAGCCGGTCGCCGTGCTGTTTGGCGTGTGCGGATGCCCTTGTCATCAAGGTAACAAAGGGATCTGTTGCAGTAGTGGGCGCTACGGGCGCCTGCGCGATGCCGGCTACTCCACCCAGTAGAAACAGGGCGCACACCCCGACCTTGGCACGACGTGAATGAGCAGAGGATTTGCGACTGAACGCATCCGCTGCGCGGTCACGATAAGAGTATTTCTCAAGCATGAGGACATCTCCATTGATAAAAATGAGTGAACGGGTAATAAATCCATGGCAATACAACTCCGTGGAACCTTCGCGGCGATCTCGTGTGCCCACAGAGGCAAGTCGACGAGTCAGCGGCTAGATTCGTGAATTCTCTTTGCAGATGACGACGAAGTCATGCAAAGCCGCTGCGGCTGTATCCGCGCGTTTGGCTCACGATGATCACTCCTCGTGGACCAGATAGCCTCGAGCGAGTTCGACGAAGCTAGCCAAGTCTTTCGTCCTCCAGTCATCGCTTCTGTTCAGTTCCCTGGCTAGAAGACTGGCAACGACGGGAGCGGCTTCAATGGCCGCACGCGCATCGAGAAACAGGGCGCGGGTACGCCGAGCCAAAACATCCTCGACGGTGCGAGCCATTTCGTGTCGCGCAGCCCAAATCACCTCACGCCGCCTGAAAGGAAGGCGAGGATGGAGCGGCGCATCCAGATCAGGCTCCCCGCACGATAGCGCGTTGAGCATGGGCAGGTCCGAGCCGTAAACGCGCTCCCACTCCGACGCCGATGTGGTTGAATTCGCCACCCAGCCGTGCAGCTTCAACTCCCGAGACACCGACAACCGATTGGGCAGTGAGGCAACCTCGCAAACGCGATCGATTACGTCCTGCCCCATGCGCCGGTAGATGGTCCACTTTCCGCCAGCAATGGTCACGAGACCGGATGAGGAAACCAGAATTGTGTGATCTCTCGACAACCGCGACGTCTTGCCGCCGCCTTTGCGCACCAGGGGACGGAGGCCCGACCATACACTGAGGATCTCGTCGGCGTGCGGTCGATGGCCGAAATAGCGCGCGATATGATCGAGCAGAAAACTCTTTTCAGAGGGACGCGCCCGCGGCTCCGGAGACGAACACGGAACCGGCTCATCGGTGGTTCCTACCAGCGTGGCTCCGTGCCATGGAATCGCGAAAAGCACGCGGCCGTCGGCCGTCTTCGGAATCATGAGCGCGGTATTTCCGGCCAGATACGAACGCGGCAAGACAAGATGCGTTCCCTGGCTGATGGCGAGGAGCGGTTCGTGCAAAGCGTTATCCATGGCGAGAATCTCTTCCGCGCCGACTCCGCTGGCATTGATAACGACTTTGGCCTGCAGGTCGAAGACGGTATCGCTTTCCCGATCCCGCACCTTGATACCTGTTATCTTGCCACCGCGCTGCAGAAGCCCCACTGCTTCGACATAGTTGATCGCGACGCCGCCGAGATCCTGAAGCGTTCGCAGTAATGCAATGGCATAACGGGCATCGTCAAACTGCCCGTCGTGATAGAGCACGCCGCCTCGGAGTCCTTCGCCCGCAAGCCACGGAAGTCTTTCAAGCGTTCGCTTGCTGCTGAGAAACTCCGATCGGCCGAAGGACAATTTTCCGGATAGCCGCTCGTAGAGCTTGAGACCGAAGCCGTAGTACGGAAGCGAGGAATAGCTGTAGGCTGGGACGACAAACGATAAATCGTGCACCAGATGGGGCGCGTTCCTAAGCATGTGGCCGCGTTCGCGCAAAGCATCCGTGACGAGCGTCAAGTTCATCTGTTCCAGATAGCGAACACCGCCATGCACGAGCTTTGTGCTTCGACTCGATGTTCCTTTGGCAAAATCGAATCGCTCCACCAGCAAGGTACGAAAGCCCCGCGAAGCGGCTTCAACCGCCGTGCCAAGGCCGCTAGCTCCGCCACCGATCACCAGCACATCCCATGGAGCCGATTGCTGGCCCAGTTGATGCAGAATCTCTGCTCTTGCTGTCATCCGCGCAACTCCCACTCCCGTGCACGATCCAGAGCACGATTCCAGGTGGAGCGCACCCTGGAGCGTTCCGCGGCGTCCATGGCCGGCTCAAAGATGCGATCCACCTTCCAGTGCCGCTCGATTGCGTCGCCATCCTTCCAATAACCAACCGCGAGACCGGCAAGATATGCGGCGCCCAACGCGGTGGCCTCCGCGTTCTTGGGGCGCACAACCGGAATGCCAAGGACATCGGCCTGAATCTGCATGAGAAGATTGTTTGCCGAAGCTCCGCCATCCACTCTCAATTGCGTGAGGGGCAATCCGGAATCCGCCTGCATGGCTTCAAGCACATCGGCTGCATGCAGAGCGATCCCCTCGAGCGCTGCGCGCGCGATGTGAGCGCGCGTGGTTCCCCTAGTCATACCCACCAAAGCGCCACGCGCGTATTGATCCCAATGCGGTGCTCCTAAACCGGCGAAAGCCGGCACGAGGACGATGCCGTTCGAGGAAGGGACAGAAGATGCCAGCGCCTCAATCTCCGACGAGGAGCGGATCAATTGAAGCTCATCGCGAAGCCACTGCACCACGGCGCCAGCCATGAGCATGCTCCCTTCCAGCGCATACTCCACGCGCTGGCCAACCTTCCAGGCAACGGTTGTCAATAGGCGGTGTTGCGAAGTGACCGGCTGTTGCCCTGTATTCAGCAGCATGAAAGCGCCGGTGCCGAAAGTGCATTTGGCCATTCCGGGCGCAGTACACCTCTGGCCAAAGAGCGCGGCCTGCTGATCACCGGCGATCGCTGCAATCGGAATGCCGTTAAGAAGCCCCCGTGTTGTGGCGCAGTGCCCGCTGGAGGCAACCACTTCAGGCAGAAGCGAGGCGGGAATATCGAACAGTTTGAGAAGCTCGTCATCCCATTGCTGTGTGTGGATGTTGTAGAGCATCGTCCGCGAGGCGTTGGTCGCATCCGTGATATGGACTGAGCCTTGAGTCAACTTCCAGACCAGCCAGCTATCCACGGTGCCAAAGGCCAGTTTTCCGTCCAGGGCGCGCTGGCGCAGACCCTCCACATTGTTGAGCAGCCAATTCAGTTTGCTTGAGGAGAAGTAGGCATCCGGCAAGAGACCTGTTTTCGCCTGAATAAGAACCGCATCTCCACGACTGCGCAGAGCGTCGCAAAAGTCGGCGGTGCGCCTGTCCTGCCAGACGATGGCGTTGTAGACAGGCTCGCCGGTTGCGCGGTCCCACACGATCGTTGTTTCGCGCTGGTTGGTGATGCCGATGGCGGCAATATCGCGCTCGGTAATGTCGGCCCCTGTGAGAGCTTCTGTTACGACTCCACTCTGCGAAGACCATATCTCCGTAGGGCAATGCTCGACCCATCCGGGCCGCGGAAAGATTTGGCGGAAAGGCCTTTGTGCCAGCGAAATCACTTGACCAGAGACGTCCATCACCATGGCACGAGAGCTCGTTGTGCCTTGATCCAGCGCGAGAATGAATTGCTTCCCTGCCACGTTACTCCCTTGTTTGCCCTTGCGGACATGCTCTGGAATCCGAAATGTTTGTATCGATGAGGAGAGACAACCCAGACTGCTTGATAGGCAAGCAGCGAGAGATGCCTGTAGGTCAAAAGCAAGAAACAAAAATGTATGCCAGCCACTTGCGGTAGCTGGCATACGAATTTTCTGCAGGTTAGTAAATGACCTTCAAGCCGAACTGAATAATACGGGGCATGAATGTGTTGGTGATGGTGCCGCCGCTGGTCACAGCGCCACCAGCGGTTCCAGCCACACTGCTTCCACCCATGTGGAAGTTGGTATGGTTGAAGACGTTGTAGAACTCCGAACGGAACTCGACCTTCAAGCCCTCGACCGGAGTAACAAACTTCTTGTTGAAGCCGAGGTCAAGGTTGTAGTAGGCAGGGGACCGGGCCGGGTTCTTGGACAAGTTGCCAAACGGGCTTGCCAGTCCATTGGCCGCAACGTTGTTCACATAGGTTGACGGCAACGTCATGGCATTCAGGTTGATGTACTGGATGTACCCTGCGGAAGTCCGCACCTTGGTTCCCTGGACAAGCTTCTGTCCGGCAACGGTGTTGGGACGGTATTGGTTGGCTCCGCGGTAGTTTGCGCTAATCATCGGCGACACCGAGTTAGCATTGTTCGGGGTATAGGTCAGATAAAGAGGAGTGCCTGACTGCATGGTGTTGATGGCGCTGACCTGCCATCCGCCCAAGGCGGTGTTGACCACGCGATTGCTGCCGCCCAGGAAGCGGCGTCCGTGTCCAAAAGGCAGTTCATAGACCAGGCTGGTGATGTTCATGACGGGCAGGTTATAGTCCGACTGAGCATAGTCGCCCTCAAGGTTGTTTGCATCCTGCGGCGAAGGCGTGTTGGCCTCAAGTCCGGCGGAGGCATTGTCCATGGCATGTGACCAGGTGAAGGAGTCCAGCAGGGTCAATCCGCCGACAAAACGCTGTTCGTAGCGGGCTTGCAGACCATGGTATTTGGAGTGGAACTCGTTCAGAGCTTCACTGATGTCGCCATAGTTGAAGGTGGTGGAGTTGTAGAGATACCCGCCCCACAGAGGATAAGGACGCGCAAAGTTCTTCGACGGATTTGCCTGGTTACCGTTGATGAAGCCCTGCAGTTTGACGCCGTGGTTGCCCACATATGCCAGGTCAAAGACGATGTTCTTGGCCAGAGCCTTCTGCACGCTGAGGAAGTAGCTCTCGACGTAGCTGTCTTTGGTGTCTTTGGGGACATAGACGATATTGTCTGTGCCCGCGCTGAAGTTGGAAGGGGAAAGCAGGTCCGAAGGGAAACCCTGAGAGAGCCTGCGGTAGCCTGAACCGGTCACCGTCGTCGGCTGGTTCACCGATACGAAAAGGTCCTGCGGCGCGTTGTCGTTGGTCAGATCGGCCGGTCCGGAACGGTTGTAGTGGATGTAGCTGACGCCGAAGCCGCCGCGGATCGCGATGGAAGCCCTCGGAGCATAAGCAAAGCCCAAACGCGGACCCCAGTCATTCAAGTCTGCATTCATCAGGGTCTTCTTGTAGACCCGCCCACCGCCGCCGGCGTAGGGATGGATCTGGCCACCAACCGTGGTATTGCTGTTCGTGAAGCCCGGGGCCAGAGTAATCATGGACTGCGTTGCCGGATCGAAGTTGGACACGTAGTCGTTCTTCGCCGAATAAGGAGAACCGTACTCCCAACGCATACCCAGATTCAGGGTCAGATTGGGCTTGATCTTCCAGTCATCCTGGGCGTACAAGCTGTCTCTGTTTTGGTAGAGGAGCGAACGCCAGTACGTGGCCAACGCGTATTTGGCGCTGGTTCCGAAGAGGAAATCAGCCCAGTAGTTGTCGGAAACAGCCTTGGTGTTGTTGCAGGAGCTGCCGCCCGACGCCGGACAGACGCTGTAGCCTTTGCTGAAGGTGAAGGAGCCGTAAAGCGGGTTCGAGTCCTCATAGCCCATCCAGATGCGCTGGAACTCATAACCGAACTTGAGAGAGTGCCTTCCCTTGGCCCAGGAGAAGTTCACCTTGGGGTCGAGTTCAGACGGATTCTGCCACTGCGGATTTGTGCTCTGGCGTCCGAAGGAGCTGAAGTTGGTGATGGCTATCGAGGGCAAGCCACCGGAAACATTGGAAACGCTGGGCAGACCGGGAATGGCGGACTGCGGGAAGGCCGTGTTGCCAACCGACAAGGACCACTTGCCGGCCTTGGTGCCGGAAACTGCAAGGCGCAGATCGAGGACCTTGTTGTCACCGATCAGATGTGTGTAGCCGGCAGCAATCTGCCGATCCTGAACCTTGGTTGTGCCGACGCTCTGCATGTCCAACGGCAACGGGAGGTCGGGATAGTTGACAGCGACTTCCTTGCGATCGCTAGCGCGTACGAACCAGGAGCTGTTCTTGTTCTGCTGATAATCCAGGCGAAGATCGCCCTTGTCTGCGTTATCGGTGAAGGGCACCAAAACGGTACAATTCTGAGTCTGCAAACCGGTTCCTGCTACGCCGGCGTTGGTCATGCACTGCGAGGGCAGAAGCGTCGACCAGAGTCCGAGAATGGTCTTGGCAGTTGAGTCGATATTGGGTGATTTCAAGACCGATGTGCCGGCCTTGTAGTAGCTGCCCGGGCTGAACGGATCCTGGACGTCGACGGCCAGAATGCCGTTGAGTTCATTGGTCGTAGGAACGGTGTCAACCGACAGGCTGGTGACCGTCTGGCGGAATCCCTCATAATCCAGGAAAAGGAAAGCCTTGTTCTTCAGAATCGGTCCACCGAAGTTCGCGCCGAACTGATTGCGTTTGAAATCCGGTTTCTTGGCCGGCTTGAAAAAGCCGGACGCGTTCAAATCGGTGTTACGGATGAACTCGTACAACGTGGAGTGGAACTGGTTGCCTCCACCCTTGGTGGCAACGTTGATGGTGGCGCCGGACGAACGGCCGTATTCCGCGCTCTCATTGTTGGTCACAACGTTGAACTGGGCGATGGAGTCTGGCGGAGGCGTGATCATCTGGTTGTCGAAACCTTGATTGCTCTCGCCATAGGCATTGTTGTCCATACCGTCCAACAGGAAGTTGTTGTACATGCTGCGCTGACCGTTCAGGTTATAGGAACCCGCACGGGTAAGAGTGGTGAGCGAGGTGGTCATCATTTCGGCCGGCGCCTGATGAGCGCCGGTGACCATTCCAACTTGGTCGGCATAATTTCTGGTGACCAGAGGCAGTGCTTCGCTTTGATATTCGGTGATCGTCTGGCCGCGCTGGCTGGATTCGGTCTCCAGCTGCAAGGCCACGTCGCTAACCTCGACGGTGACGGCCTGAGCGGCGCCAATCTGCAGAGTCAGATCGATGCGGACACGCCCGCCGACCGGAACGGTGATGTTCTTGGCAAGGGCATCGGTAAAACCGGCGGCCTTTGCCGTAATCGAGTAGACGCCGAAGCGGAGGGAGAGAACCTCATAGTCGCCCGACTCATTCGAAGTCGCGGTCAAAACGAGCCCCGTTGACGTGTTGGTGACCGTCACGCTCGCGCTCGGAACGGCAGCTCCGCTCGCATCGTGGATAGTGCCAACCAGGCTTCCATTGTCATACTGTGCAAAGGCACTGAGCGCGGGAAACACGAATAAAAGCGCGATGACCAGGTGAATCCACCCGGAAAGCCGTCCCTCACTTTTCGCTCTGCTACAGTGTGGGCTCTTCTGGCCAAGCGCAGTGCTGCCCCCGGCCCTGAAGAGTTGCATACCCCCAACTCGTTGCCTCAAATGCCACTTCATCAAGTTCATACTGCCTCCACAAACATCCTTAGTTCACTACTGATTGGGTTCCAAGACGCAAAAAATCCCCCCATGCACAGGTTCACTGTCTCCCGGCCAAGCGTTGCCGCTGAACCGACGAGCCAAACGAACCTTGTACTGGGCGGTGGATTTCTCTTAATCTTTTCCGTGCCAGGAAGTTAGCAAATAATAGCTGCGTTCGCTACGTTGAAAACCAGAGAGCCTGAGCTTATCTGTAGATCGATTCTCCTCACCGCTTTTGGTTCCGGCTTCAAGTGCCTGGAAGGTGTTGCCCAAAGCACACTTGAGAATCGGGCGGTGGCCGGACGGGTTTCTTCTCCCGCTGCGGACCAACTCCTTTTTGTCAGCGTATTGAACACAGCCAGACTACTCAGCAGAACTGAGGTACGCATGAATTATCACGACCACACCGGCATAGTCCATTTGGACCAGTCTCCAAGCGTCCTTGCTGAGGATAATCAGCGCAGCGTAGACTCAAGCCTATTCAACAATGGATGAATTCAATCAAGACGGGGACACGACCAGCGGAATCGGGTTTCGCCGGGGACTGGCTGGCATTGCGTGTGCACTCACGCTTTGTCTCGGCGCTTGCAGTTCCCATCCGCAGGTCAGGATTGCCGTCATTCCTCAGACAGAGGGAAGCCATTGGGATCCGGCGCACGCGGGAGCCGAAGCCGCAGCAGACCGGACTGGGACATTCATCTACTGGAACGCACCCACGCGCGAGGATGATGTCGAGACTCAGATTGCACTGGTCGAGCGCGTGGTGGATGACAACTACCAAGGACTGGTACTCGCACCGGATCAGGCACTGTCGCTCATCAGTCCCGTGCACCGCGCCCTATCGCACGGAATCCCCACTGTCATTATTGGTTCCCCGTTGCGAATCTCAGCCGGAGGAAACCTCTTTTACATCCTCAACGATGACGCCGAGGGCGGCCGACTTGCCGCACAACGCGTGGCTGAGCAACTGAAGGGTCATGGAACAGTTGCCCTTCTGGGCATCAATCCCGATGTTGCTGGAATCATGATTCGCGCCCGCGCGTTCGAACAGTATTTGTACCAGAATGACCCGGGCGTTCGGATCGTGCAAAAACGGATGGGGTCATTCAACCTGCCCCATGAACAGCAGGTGGCCGAAGATACGTTGCGAGCCAACCCAGAGCTCGACGCGATTGTCGCTCTCACATCGGCCACGGTCGACGGAATCTTGTCTTCGCTCGAAACTTCGCGGGAGAAACGCACGGTGAAGATCATCGGCTTTGACACTGCCCGCTTGCCTCCCTTCGAAGGGAAGACGGCGCTGGATTGCGTGATCCAGGAAGACACACGCGCCATGGGACAGCGCGCAGTCGAGTTGATTCAGGCAAAGCGGCAAGGGCAGACGGTACCCGCTGTGACCTATCTCCATCCGAAACTGATTTCACGCGACAACATGAATACGCCTGAAGTCCGCCGGATGCTTTCGCTGGACTGGAAGCTTGGCCACTGGCGCTGGAGTTCGACCCATTGAAATTGCCCCCCTTGCTTCGACATGCTCTGATTGCATTGCTGGTCGTCCTTCTTCTGGCTGCGGCGTTTCTTGTGTTGCGCGCTTACAAGCACCGCCCGAACCGGGGACTTCCCTATCATGATTCGTTTGCCAAAGGCTCAGCCGACGAGTGGAAAGAGTATGGCGGCACTTGGGAAGTGACGAATGGCGAGATGCGCAACGATTCCGATCAGCGCGGGGCAAAGCTGCTGACCGGATCGCCTTATTGGCGCAACTATTCCATCGAGGCGGATGTTACGCTGCTGGGCGTCAGCGGAGACGCTGGCCTCACCACACGGTCCAGCAACGAAGAAGAAGGTGTAGACGCCTACAGCGGCTACTACGCCGGAATACGTACAAGGGACAACTCGCTTGTGCTGGGACGCGCCGAGCACGGTTGGATGGAGGTCAACAAGCAAATCCCAGGCTCCGACGAAATTCGTCCGTTCAACTGGTACCATCTGAAACTGCTGGCCTACGATTGCCAAATTGCCGCCGCGGTCACCACTCCAGCGCACGCAATTCCGGTTACCCTCGCCATCAATGATCAGGAGTGCGTCCGTTCCGGCCGCGTCGGACTGCGTTCCTTCTCTTCGGGCGGCATCTGGCGTAACGTGGTTGTCCGTCCGGCAACCCATCACGATCTGGTTGAGATGCTGCAGGGTACGGGAAGCCAAGAAGATTCCGAGCCAAGAAATGCTGTTTTGGAAGACTTCGAACTCCTTGGACTGAGACATGCGTTGCAACAGCAGAAGGCCACGGCGCGCAGTCACGAAAATATCCAGAGCATTGCGAGCCTTCGGCTGAGCTCTTCCGCCAAGCCTGCGACCGCCACGGTTCGCGGAGTCGTGATTCTCACCGCGCCCATGTTGTTCGTCGAGGACTCGACCGGCGGCGTCTCCATACCGCAGCCTAACGCGCCGCCGCTCAAAGTGGGCGATGCGGTTGAGGTCACCGGAGAGGTGCATCCCGGCGACTTCAGTTCAACAATCGAGCACGCAACCGTCCAGGTACTTTGGGCACAGGCTCCCATGCCGCCGGCCTCAGTAACCGCAGCCCAGGCATCCACTGGAAAATTCGACGCCACGTTTATTGAGGTGCAAGGACGGCTGACCGGCAAAGAGCGGGGCCCGGGCAATACGCTTGTTCTCGATCTCGATGAGGGACCGCAATCGTTCCGCGCCATCATCAATCAGCGAAGCAGCGAATCCCTCTTCAGAAGACTCAAGCCGGCCAGCAGTCTTCGGCTTCGCGGCATCTGCATCGTTGATCCGGCGTTCACCAAAAACCTCACGCCGTTTGTTCTGCTGTTGCGCTCCAACGAAGACCTGGAAGTCCTCGCCGGGCCGCCCTGGTGGAGCGCTGGAAACGTCATCGCCATTGCTGTCGCTTCCCTGCTTCTCGCGCTGCTTACCATCGTTCTGTACCATCACATCGAGCAATCGAGACTCCGCGCGATCCTGGACGAACGCGAGCGCCTGGCACATGAAATTCACGATACCCTGGCGCAAAGTTTCGCCGGAATAGGATTTCAGTTGCAGGCCATACGCAATGCCCTGAGCGAGGAGATGACCCCCCTGCACCAACAGCTTGAGTTGGCCAGCACCCTCGTCCGCCATAGCCACGAGGAGGCGCGGCGCAGTATTGCCACGCTGCGTATTGAAAACCTGGAATCAGAGGACATACTCTCCGCTCTGGTTCTTTGCGCCCGGCGCATGGTGGAAGGTGGATCGGTTCAAGTTGTCTCCGAGAAACTAGGCGACCATAGGTCTCTGCCATTGCGTATTGCAGACACCCTTTTTCGCATCGGACAAGAGGCCATTGCCAATGCCGTTCGGCATGCACATCCTGCAACTTTGATTATCCGGCTCAAATACAATGCGCACTCGGCCTGCCTGGAAATTGAAGACGACGGACTCGGCTTTGTACAAGGCGGCAGCCAGCTGGGCTTCGGCATTCGCGGCATGCGCCGGCGCGCGCAGAGCATCTCAGCCGCTTTGCAGATCGACAGCAATCCAGGCGAAGGTACACGGATCATCATCACCGCGCCGTTGCCGCCTCGCATTACATTGATTTCTTGGCCAAAACTCTTGTGGAAGTATGTAAGGGAACGTGGAATTTATGCCCGACATTCAAAGCACACCCATTCGGATTTTTATCGTAGATGACCACCCGGTAATCCTGGCGGGCCTCACCAGTATGCTTGGCACACAGGCCGGCATGGAGGTTCTCGGCTCGGCGTCCTGCGGCGAAGACGCCATGGAGATGCTGCAAGTCAAACATGCAGATCTGCTGCTGCTTGATCTGCGCATGCCGGGCATGAGCGGGATCGATACCTTGCATGCTCTCAAGCGCGCCAGAAATCATGCCCGTGCCATTATCCTCACCAGCTATGAGACGGACGAGGACATTTACCGCGCGGTTCAGGCCGGTGCGCAAGGCTATCTTCTGAAGGATGCGCCGCAAGCGGACATGATCGAAGCGATCCGGGCCGTTCATGCTGGCAAGCGCTACTTCCCTCGCCACATCGCTGCCCGGCTGGCCGAGCGCATGATGCGAACGAATCTCACTGCACGCGAGCTCGAGGTTCTCAAAATGCTTGCCCGCGGACTCACCAATAAGGAGATCGGCGGCGCTCTCTGCATCAGCGGCAACACCGTTCGCAATCACGTCAAAAGCATCATTGAGAAACTCGAAGTTTCTGACCGCACCGAAGCCGCCACCACTGCCATCCACCGCGGCATCATCGAACTGGAGAATTGAGTATCGAATGAACTGCGGGTTGCATAGCATGTCAGCGATCCTGGCTGAGGAGTTCCGAGTGTTCTTCACTTCGCATGCTTAGAGCGAAACCAGAGTCACTGTGTCCTGACGGAGATAGTGCAAGGTCGCCGCTCCCGGTGGTCGCGTCGACTTGAGAGCCTTGCTTTCGGGATACATCTACTCTGGTTTCGCTATCATCCACACGCCACCAGTTTCTGAATCGGTTTGGCCTGCTCGGCCCCGCATCCACGCTGCCCGTTGGCCGGCTTCTGCTGTCGCCCGGCAATCCGATCTCCGCAGCGTCTCTCTCGTCTTCCGCCGCCCCAGCGTTCGCTCATATTACAGCCAGTACGCTCGCCGAGTCGATTCAATTTTGCGGCTACTGCTCCCTTGGAAAGCGCTATAGCGAAGGCAGTTGCCTGGCTAACCAGTCGCCACCGAGGGCCTTGATCAGCAGCACGCTGGCTTGCTGACGGCGCAGTTGAATCTGTATGTCGTTGCGCTCATTCTGCAGCGCGGCTGTTTGCGAAGTGATCACCTGGAGATAGGTGTCCACACCGCCCTCGTAACGGGTTTGGAACAGATCGAGAGTCTCTTCGGCCGAGTGGGTGGCTGCATGTTGCTGCTCGGCCTCCGCCTCCAGAACGCGCAACGCGGCCAGATTGTCCTCGACCTGCCCGAAGCTGGTGAGCACGGTCTGCCGGTAGTTGGCCACGGTGGAGTCATAGTTGGCGTTAGCAATGGCCGCCCCGGCGCGACGGCGGCCAGCATCGAAGAGACTCTGTGAGAGCGTGGAGCCGACCGCCCAGGAGCGACTGGGCCAGGAGAACCAATTGAGCGCGGAGGTGCCCAGGAAACCTGCCACCGCAGAGAGACTGACCGTGGGATAGTAGGCAGCCTGCGCAATGCCGATCTGCTCGTTGGCCGCGGCCATGCGGCGCTCAGCAGCGGCAATATCGGGACGCCGCTCCAATAGCTGAGAAGGCAGCTCCACGGGAATCGCCGGCAAGGCGACCGAGGCTGCGCCGGGCAGCAAAGCATCCAGGTGGAAGTTGGCCGGTGCCTGCCCGATGAGAATCGCGATAGCGTGCTGAGCGCTGGTGCGGTCATTGACCAGATCGGTTCGGATCACCTGCGCGGCCTGCAGTTGGGTGCGCGCCTGGGAGACGTCGGAGAGCGACGTAATGCCTTCATCGTAGCGGGCCTGCGTGAGTTGGAGCGCTTCCTCATAGGCCTTCACCGTAGCATCGAGCAACTGCATCTGCGCGTCGGTGGCGCGCAGGTTGAAGTAGTCTAGGGCCAGCTCGGCCTGCAGGCTAAGACGGGCGGTTGCCAGGTCGGCCGCGCTGGCCTGGGCCTCTGCGCGTGCGGCGGTAACGCCTCGGCGGACGCGCCCCCACAGGTCGATTTCATAGTCCAGGTCAAAGGGCAGGGATAGGTTGCCCTCGCCGCTATTGGCAGAGTCTTTGTTGAAATAAGGCTGATTGGCGGAGTCACGCACTGCGCCTGTCGAAGGAGCAACATCAAGCGTTGGAGCAAGCCGCGAGCGGCTGACAGTCACCGCGGCACGGGCAGCGCGGAAGTTGGCTTCGGCTGCTTTCAGACTTTGATTGGCCAGCATTACCTGATCTTCCAGGCGGTTCAGGTCCGCATCGGAAAAGGCCTTCCACCAAGCTCCGCCCAGCGCGGCGTCCGCGGGGATGGCGGCCTTCCAGTCGCCGGAGGCCGGCGGTGCTTCCTGGTAAGTGGCGGGGAAAGCCGCGGGCGCAACTGCCTGGGGCCGCACATAGTTTGGGCCGACGCGGCATCCCGCCGCAACGATGACAAGAAACAGCGGGGCAAACTTGGCCAGATTTATCATGCGCCCTGCTTCCCGGTCTGAAGCACTTTGACGGTCGCGCCGGCGGAGAGCGAGTCGGGCGGATCAAGGACGACCGCATCCTGCGCCGTCAGGCCGGAAACGATCTCGACCATGCTGCCGTAGTCGTGGCCAATGGAGACCGGGATGAGAACAATGTGATTCTGCCGGACGACAGCCACGCGCAGCCCTTCGGCGCGGAAAAGAAGCGCATTGGAAGGAAGCGTGACCGAGTGCGGGTTCCCGGGCAACTGCAAGTGGACAAGGACATAGGCGCCGGGCAAGAGGCGTCCGTTGGCATTATCGACGTCGGCTTCGGCGGTTAAGGTGCGGGTTTGCGGGTCGAAGGAGTTGCTGTTGCGGGCCAGAATACCCGTGAAGTTCTCGCCGGGATGGTCCGCTTCCGTGAGCGAGACCGTGGCGCCGTTGGTGACTGCGCTGGAGTAGGCTTCCGGCACGGCAATGTAAACCCGCAATTCGCCAAGAGCGCTGAGATGGAAGAGTTCCTTGGGGCTGGTGTTGGCTCCTGCCTCCACCAGGGCACCGATATCCGTATTGCGCGCGGTGACGACTCCGTCGAAGGGCGCGGTGACCCGCTCGAAAGACTGGAGCTGCACCAGGCGGCGCACGTTGGCCTCGCTGGCAGCCACCGCAGCTTGGCGCGCAGCCAAATCGCTGAGCGCCTGATCGGTCTCCTGCTTGGAGACGGCATGCTTGGCCAGCAGGTTCTGCCAGCGCTTGCTGGTGATGGCGGCCATATCCAGGTTGGCCTGAGAGTTTTTCAAGTCGGCCTGCGCCTGCTGCAATTGCTGATCGAGTTCGGGAGTCTCAATCTCTGCCATCAATTGGCCCTGGCGAACATGGGATCCGATATCGACGTACCACCGCCGCAGATAGCCGCTGGTCCGCGCGTAGATGGGCGTGTCGTTGAAGGCCTGGACGTTGCCCGGCAGATCGATCTTCTGGATTTGTTCGCCGGTCTGCGGATAGGTGATGCGCACCGTAGGAACGGAAGACTGTGTGGCAACGGACGCAAGCGTGGCGTCGGCGGCCACCCGGGAGTGGATGCCTCCTATAATGCCTGCGCCGATCACAGCCACCACAGCGGCAGACAGCCAGAGGGCCAGCTTGCTTTTGCCACGACTGGCTGTGCCGGGACCGGGCTGGCCGGGTTCACCCCGCGGCACTGGCAGGTTTTCGCTCTCGTGTTCTGCTGTATGTACCATAAGTTCCTGTCTCTCCCTATCAAACCAGTTGCGCGTCAAGCTCTTCGTGCTGCTGTGATGAGGCGTGCGCTTTGCGGCCATGCGCCAGGGCAAAAACCGCGGGAACAAAAATGAGAGTAGCCACCGTGGCACAGAGCAATCCACCAATCACGGCGCGGCCCAGGGGCGCATTCTGCTCGCCGCCGTCGCCCAGTCCCAGCGACATCGGCACCATGCCGATGATCATGGCCAGGGCGGTCATCATGACCGGGCGAAAGCGCGTGCCGCCGGCTTCCACGGCTGCGCGCACCGCGTCGCCATGCTTGTGCAGCCGGGTTTTGGCGAAAGAGACCACTAAAATGCTGTTGGCCGTGGCCACACCCATGCATAGGATGGCGCCCATCAAGGCCGGAACGCTGAGCCGGGTATGGGTGAAGAAGAGGAAGAGCACGATGCCTGCCAAGGCCGCAGGCAGCGCGGTGATGATCACAAACGGATCGAGCCACGACTGGAAGTTGACCACGATGAGCATGTAGATGAGCACGATCGAGAAAACTAAACCGGCGATCAGCTCGGCGTAGGAGCTGCGCATGGTTTCCACCTGCCCGCGCAGGGCAAGGAACGTGCCTCTCGGAAGATTCTTTTGCGCTCCCTCGACGATGCGCGCCACATCGGCGCCGGCTGCGCCCAGGCCGCGGTCCTGCACAGCGGCGTAGATGTCCACGACGCGGCGCGTATTGAAGTGGGAAACGACAGCCATCTCCTGGCCTCGGTTCACGGCAGCCAGATCGCCCAGAATTTCGGTAGGATGTGACGCTTCGCTGCCCTGGCTGCCTTGGTTGGCAGCCGGCGCCGGGCCGTCTCCGGAGGAACGGTTGATAGGGATGTTTTGCAGATCCGCTAGCGATTTCATCGCGTATTGCGGGGTTTGCGCAACCACGCTGTAGTTGACGTGGTTCTCCCAGTTGAGAAAGAACATGGGCGAAAGCTGGGAGCTGCCGCTGAGGGAATTCAGCACGCTGGTGGAAACATCGCGCTCCGTAAAGCCGCCCTGGGAAGCCTTGGTGCGCTCTACGGAAACATCCAGAGTGGGATAGTCGAAGGGCTGTTGAATGCGAATGTCGGTGAGGCCCCGCACCTGCCGCAACTGGGGCAGCAGGCTGGCGGCGAGCTCCCGGCTGGACTCGACGTCGTTGCCCTCAAAGCGGATATCGATGGGCGCGGGCAGGCCGAAATTGAGAATCTGCGCGGTGATATCGGATGGCAGGAAATAAAAAGTGGATTCAGGAAAGGTGCGAGGCAGCAACTGCCGCAGCGTGCGCACGTAATCCGCCGTCGGACGATGATGCTCGCTCAGGCTCACCATGATATCGGCGTCGGCCGAACCTACCGCTCCCGAGTTCATGAACTGCGTGTTCATGGTGCTGTAGGGCAGACCGATGTTGTCCAGAATGCCGGTGAGTTCGCGGGAAGGAACTGTCTGACGGATGGAAGCCTCCACCTGATCGCAGAGCCGCGCTGTTTCTTCAATGCGCGTTCCCGTGGGAGCACGGAGATGGAGCGTGAACTGGCCGCTATCCACGGCAGGAAAGAAGTCCTGGCCCAGCCAAGGAAGCAGCAGAAAGCCCGCGGCGCAGAGTCCAAGGAAGGCAGGAATAAATGTTCTGCGCCGAGCCACTAGTCGCGTCAGAACGCGCTCATAGGCAGCGCGAACACTCTGAAAGCCGCTGTCGAAGCCTTGCTGCAGGCGTGCCGGAAAACTGCGCGCATGCACGCTCTGATCCTTGACCTTGAGCAGGTAAACCGCCAGCGTCGGCACCAGCGTGCGCGACAGGACATAAGAGGCAAGCATGGCGAAGATAACAGCTTCGGCGAGTGGCACGAACAGGTAGTGCGCGACGCCGGTGAGGAAGAACATGGGAAGAAAAACAATGCAGATGCACAGCGTGGAGACGAAGGCTGGAATGGCGATCTGCGCTGCGCCTTGCAGAATGGCTTCGCGCAGGGGGTGACCACTTTCCAGAAAGCGCTCAATGTTCTCGATGGTGACCGTGGCGTCGTCCACCAGGATGCCGACGGCGAGCGCCAGGCCACCCAGCGTCATGGTGTTGATGGTCTCGCCCAGAAAGCTGAGGATGATGACCGAAGTCAGGATCGAGAGCGGAATGGAGACGGCGATGATGAGCGTGCTGCGCCAGCTTCCCAGGAAGAGCAAGATCATCAGGCCGGTAAGCACAGCGGCCAGAATCGCCTCACGGACCACGCCGTTGACCGCACCACTCACAAAGATGGACTGATCGGCCAACGGAGTCATTTTCAGTTGCGGCGGCATCATGGAGGAGATGCGCGGCAGTACCCCGCGCACACCCTTGACCACGCTGACCGTAGAGGCGCCTCCCGCCTTCAGAATGGAGAGCAGCACGCCGCGGCTGCCGTCGCGGCGCACGATGTTGGTCTGCACCTGGAAGCCGTCGCTGACCGTGGCCACATCGCGCAGATAAGTGGTCGCGCCGTTCTCCTGCTTGATGGGAATCTGGCTGAGCTGATCGAGCGTACGCGGCGCACCATTGGTGCGCACGTCGTATTCCTTTGGGCCGATCTTGATGGTGCCCGAAGGAGTCACCACATTCTGCAAGGAAAGCGCACTCAGCAGGTCGCTGGGCGCAATGTTCCTGGACTCCATGGCCGCTTGATCCAGGTTTACGGAAATTTGGCGCTGTTTGCCACCATAGGCTGAGGGAACCACCGATCCGGGCACGGTGATGAGCTGGGAGTGAATCGTGTTTTGTGCAACGTCGTTGAGCATGGACTCGCTCATGCCGTCGCCGGAGATGCCAAGTTGCAGAATGGGCACGCTGGAAGGACTGTAGGTGACGATCTGTGGTGGCAAAATGCCGGGAGGAAGCTGGCGGAGCAGAAACTCCGAAGCCGCCGAGACCTGCGCGTTGGCGGCGGCCAGATTGGCTCCCGGCTGCAGAAATACACGCACTACAGCCTGGCCGTTATAGGTAGTGGACTCGACGTGGTCGACGTTGTCGACAAAATTCGTCAGTGACTTCTCAAACGGCGTGGTCAGCCGCCCTTCGAGCTCCTCCGGATTGAGCCCAGTGTACTGCCATGCCACCGAAATCACCGGGATATTGATGTTGGGAAACATATCCACGGGAGTCCGCTGGATCACGATAGGGCTCAACAGAAGAATCAGCAGGGCCAGAATAATAAACGTATAAGGCCGTTCCAGCGCTATTTTGACAATCCACATAGGGGAATCGTGTCCTTCTGCACCGCATGGTCAGGAAAACACGTTTTTTCCTGTCAGTACCCTGACATTTGTGTGACAAGATGCCCGGGGCCGGGTTGCGGGGCGGAAATTGCGTTACAGTCGATTGCAGAGGCGGTTTTTCCGCACTGCAACCCGACAATGCAGATACTGATCGTCGAAGACGAAAGCAAATTGGCCTATGCCTTGCAGCAGGGGCTAGAGGAAGAAGACTATTCCGCGGCCGTGGCCTTGTCGGGAGAGGAGGCGCTGCGCTGGCTAGAGCGAGGAACGCCCGACCTGGTCTTACTCGACGTCATGCTGCCCAAGCGCAATGGACTGAGCGTGCTACGTGAGTTGCGCCGCGATGGACTGCCTGTGCCGGTTCTCCTGCTTACGGCGCTCGATTCGGTCGAAGACCGGGTGCTCGGCCTGGACGCCGGAGCCGACGACTATCTCGTCAAGCCTTTCGCATTTCCTGAGTTGCTGGCGCGTGTACGCGCGCTTCTGCGCCGCACGGCCACTGCTCCACAATCCACCCTCGATTTTGACGGTCTCCACATGGACCTCGCCGGCCGCACGACCAGTCGCGATGGGGTTGCCCTCGAACTCACCAGCCGGGAATTCGACCTGCTCGAATACCTGATGCTGAACCGCGGCCGCGTTGTCTCTCGCGAGATGCTTACCCGGGACGTTTGGAAAGAGACCCTGCGCTATACCTCGCTCGACAATGTGATCGATGTACAAATTGCCCGCTTGCGCCGCAAGATCGACGATCCCTTCGACGCCAAGCTGCTCCACACCGTGCGCGGCATCGGGTTTGTTCTCAGGGAGGAGTGATGCGCATATCCTTCCGTTCCGGCAATCTCCGCCTGCGCCTGACGCTTTGGTATGGAACAGCGTTCTCCGTTCTGCTGTTGCTGCATATTGGCGTCGCCACCGTGGTGCATTACCGTCAACTTGCCAGCCAGGAGCTCCACGCTGAGATTCAGGATTTGGAGACTGTCGAGGGCCTGCTCTATCAAACTCCCGATGGGCAGATCTCGGTGAATGAGGATTATTTCAACCGGCCACAAATGCGGCTGCGCCTGGATCGCCTTCTCGAGGTACTGGCGCCCGATGGGCAGATCCTCTATCGGAATCGAAAACTGAACGGTGCGATGATTGGCAGCCAACCTTTGCCCAATGAAGGCATTGGCACGTACAACGAACGCACGCTCCGGCTGAGCGATGGACGCAAGGTTCTGGTCATCAGCCACTTTCACATACTCAATGGCCGCCCCATCATTCTGCGTCTGGCTTATGATGAGGCGCCGCTGTTTGCCAGTGTTTTCCGTTTTCTCGCAATTCTCTTACTGCTGGCGCCCGTCACCGTGATCCTCGCAGTTTGGGTCGTTTATCGCGTCACCGGCAGGGCGCTCTCTCCGCTCAGCAGCATGGTGCGCCACGCGGAGCGAATCACCGCCGAGCGGCTCAACGAGCGGCTTCCCGTCCACGAGCCTTGCGACGATCTGGGCCATGCCGCCAAGGCCTTCAATCGGTTGCTGGAGCGGCTTGAAGACTCTTTCACCCAGCTCAAGCGCTTCACTTCCGACGCATCGCATGAGTTGCGCACTCCGTTGGCCTCTCTGCGCAGCATCGGCGAGGTCAGCCTGCAGCACAGTCATTCGGTTCCGGAGTACCGCGAAGTCATCGCCAGCATGCTGGAAGAAGTTGGACGCCTGAATCACCTGGTCGATAGCTTGCTGATTATCGCGCGCGCGGACAGCGGCCAGATTTCGCTGCAACTGTCGGCTTTTTCCTGTCTCGACCTGATCCAGGAAGTCACGGGGCTGGTGGGCATTCTTGCTGAGGATAAGCGGCAGACGATTCACGTCAGCGGCGACGCAGAAATTACAGTCCGAGCCGATCGCGGCATCCTGCGCCAGGCCGTTCTCAACTTGATTGACAATGCGATCAAGTATGCACCGACAGAGACAGAGATTTTGATCGAGACGCGGCTGCTTTCAGCCGACACCGCGGAAATTGCTGTTACCGATCAAGGACCAGGCATTCCTCCTGAAGAGCAAGTGCGCGTCTTTGACCGCTTCTACCGCACCGATCAGGGACGTTCACGCGGAACGGGCGGCACCGGGCTCGGTCTCTCCATTGCCAAGTGGGCCGTTGAAGTCCACTCGGGCTCAATCGGCGTGCGCACCAGCAAAACAGGCGGCAGTTGTTTTTATATCCGTATGCCGCTGATCTGAATCAGCCGCACGCCTGTGTGATCCCGCTCCGGTTTTAGCCCAATTTCTGGCGTGCCGTTTCCCTGGATCTGCATCGCTCCGAGACGTTCATGTCAGTGGTTTGGGATGACACGGAATACCTCGTATCTCGTTCATGTTGAAACGCCATATTCTCTATTTGATCATGACCACGTTCATGCTCCACGGATCAAGGGTAAGAGCCAGCGGAAGGCTTTGGGCACCAAGATCGGTGTTCGTGGGCGGGGCCCAGATATTATTTTGCGATTTGTCATAGATGGCTTTGCTGTACGTCGCGACGGTCACGCTGGATGTCGCGCTTTGCCCGGAAAGCGTGATCTCAACTGGCTCACTCACAGTCTTGTTCAGATTGAACAAGACGAGGGCGGTACCGCCATTATTGGTTGCTGCGTACGCGCGCACATCCGTCGTGTCGCCTGTCACGTTTGCGGTCAGTACATTTTCACCGTTGATGGCCACTTTACTGAAGAGTTGAAACGCCCGAGCAGTCGGCAACAAGGTGCCCGCCGGCAAAGTGGGAAAAGCCGAGTCCTGGCATCCGTTTTCCGGCAGCCCGTCGGAGAATACCATGTAGCCGCCGAAGCTCTGCCAGCCATAAAGCGCGCTGGAAAAGTTCTGGGCGCTCGGATTGTTGGTGCAACCGCCGAACCCAAGCCACCAAGTCGCTAGCGAAACTCCATCGTTCATCATTTCGCCCAGCACTTGACCGGCAAACAAAGCCTGGGTAATCGACGAGGTTTGTTTCCCGGGATCGTCGTAGACCGAGCCGATCTCGCCGATAAAGATGGGCGTGGTTGGAGAACCGGCAGTCTGCAATTCGGCCTTGATTGCGTTGATGGCCGTGGTCAACTGCTGCGCCGCCTGCTGAACCAGGATAGTATCGCTTTCACTGCCTGGAGTTTGCGGATAAAAGTGGTACTCGACGAAATCATACTTTGCCTGGGAGAGAACAATCGGATCCCACGCGGGGCTGTTCCACGGGTTGACTCCGACGCCGACTAGCACGTTGGGGTTGACCGCCTTGATCTGCGGATAGTATCCATTTGCTGTCGCGGCGGCATAGGTGGCCGGATCGTGCTTGATGGTGTGCAGATCTGGTTCCCAAGCTCCCCACCCCTCATTGCCGACCGTAACATGGCTCACGTAATTGCCGTTATTGATGGCGTTTTGCACCCATGCAGCCGCCTCCGCCGGATCGCCAGGCCCGGTACATGCCACGTCCGTGGCATAATTTACCGCGAGCGCCAAATCAAAATCTCCCGGCTGAATAAAGTCGGCGATAAAGGTGTCGAATGCACTCGCTGGAGCGGTGTAGCCACCGCTGCACAGCGAGTTGGTTGCCCAGTGGTAGTCGTTTGCTCCCGACCCTCCCGGCCAGCGGATCGTTTTAATGCCAGCCGTCTTGAGCGCAGGCACGATTGCGGGAGTGGACGGGTCATACCAGTAGGCCATATTCATTCCCTGAATCCGGTCGGTTACGGCCGGACCAAGATTCGACTGGTCCACCGTGATCACCGACAAAACGGTCACTGTCACTGCCGAAGAGTTTCCCGTGGCTACGTTGTAGATCGAAGAACTGAGAGAGTCTGGTGCGTAGCTTGCCACCAGCGTGTCGCTGCCCGCCGCCAGCGATCTGGCCGGAACAGAAATCATGGCAGTGCCACTGCTGAGGGTAGCCGGTGCAGAAGTATAGCTGCCGCTGGTGAGAGTCACCGTTCCTGTCGGCGTCACATCGCCGCTGTCGCCGTTGACAGTCACCGTCACACCCAACGCCTGCTCGGTTGAAATGCTGGTGGAGGACGGTGTCACCACCACTGTCGGCGTGACTTTGGCCGAAGCAGTCACAGTCAACACCGGAGAGTTCCCCGAGGCTACGTTGTAGATCGAAAAACTGGGGGAGTCTGGTGCGTAGCTTGCCACCAGCGTATCGCTGCCTGCTGCCAGCGATCTGGCGGGAACAGAAATCATGGCGGTGCCACTGTTGAGGATAGCCGGTACGGAAGTATAGCTGCCGCTGGTGAGCGTCACCGCTCCCGTGGGCGTCACATCGTCGCTGTGGCCGCTGACCCCAACCGTCACAGTCAGCGACTGCGCCGTTGTAATGCTGGTGGAGGATGGCGTCACCACCACTGCCGGCGTGATCTTGGCCGAAGCAGTCACGGTCACCGCCAAAGATGCTCCAGCGCCTGCATTGTAGATCGGCGAACTGGAAGAATCCGGCGCGTAGCTGGCCACCAGCATGTCGCTGCCCGCTGCCAGCAATCTGGCGGGAACTGAAGTGATGGCCGTGCCACCACTGAGGGTAGCCGCCGCGGAAAGGTAGCTGCCGCTGCCGACCATCACCGTTCCGGTGGGCGTCACATCGCCGCCGCTGACCGCAACCGTCACGGTCAGCGCCTGCGCCGTTGTAATGCTCGTGGCTGATGGCGTCACCACCACTGTCGGCGTGATCTTGGTCACGGCCACCACCGAAGAAGTTCCAGTGGATGCATTGTAGATCGGGGAGCTGGAAGAATCCGGCGCGTAGCGAACCACCAGCGTGTCGCTGCCCACCGCGAGCGATCTGGCGGGAACAGAAATCATGGCAGTGCCACTGCCGAGCGTGACCGGTGCAGATGTATAGCTGCCGCTGGCGAGCGTCACCGTTCCGGTCGGCACAACACCGCTGGCGCCGCTGACAGCCACCGTCACGGTTAGCGACTGCGCCATTGTAATGCTGGTGGAAGATGGCGTCACCACCACTGTCGGCGTGACCTTGGTCACGGTCACCACAGAAGAGGTTCCAGCGCCTGCATCGTAGATCGCGGAACTGGAAGAATCCGGCGCGTAGTTAGCCACCAGCGTGCTGCTGCCCGCCGCGAGCGATCTGGCGGGAACAGAAATCATGGCAGTGCCGCTGCTGAGCGTAACCGGCGCGGAAGCATAGCCGCCGCTGGCGAGCGTCACCGTTCCTGTGGGCGTCACATCGCCACTGTCGCCGCTAACAACCACAGCCACAGTCAGCGACTGTACCGTTGTAATGCTAGTGGAGGAGGGCGTCACCACTACTGTCGGCGTGATCTTGGTCACGGTCACCACAGAAGAAGTTCCAGTGGCTGCGTTGTAGAGTGATGAACTGGAAGAGTCCGGCGCGTAGCGAACCACCAGCGTGTCGCTGCCCGCCGCCAGCGATCTGGCGGGAACAGAAATGATGGCGGCGCCACTGCTGAGTGTGGCCGGCGCGGAAGTATAGCTGCCGCTGGCGAGCGTCACCGTTCCGCCGGGAGCGACATTGCCGCTGCCCCGGTTGACAGCGACGGTCACGGTCAGCGGCTGCGCCCTTGAAATGCTGGTGGCGGATGGCGTTACCACTACTATCGGCGTGACCTTGGTCACGGTCACCAAACTGGTTCCCGAAGCTCCCCTATAGACCGGGGCACTGGCTGCATCTGGAGTATAGACTGCATTCAATGTGTTGCTGCCGGCGCCTAGCGCGTTGGCTGGAATGCCGATCAGCGCGCTGCCACTGCTGAGCGTCGTTATCGCCGACGAGTAACTTCCGCTGGTAAGCATGACCGTCCCGGTCGGCGTAGCGCCACCTGCAATTGCAGCCACCGCTACGGTGACGGTGATCCCTTGCATGGGCGTAATGCTCAACGACGATGGCGCCACCGTGACTGTCGGAGTAGTCATTGCGGGAGTAACATAATTAGCCGTTACGGTCATATCGGCATTCAACGTCACCCCGCATGTGACGGTGTGTGCCGAAGCGCATCCGGACCAGGAGGAAAAAGTGTTGAACCCCGCTGTGGCAGGTGCAGTTAGTGCGAAAGACGCACCTGAATTATAAATATGGGAAAAACCTGTCATTCCATAGGAAGTGCTGTTGTTCTCAGCCGATGTTACGCCGATGGATATGCCACTGGAAGGATTGGACGAGTTTACTGTGAGCACGTAAGTCGCTACGTGCGTGCCTCCTCCACCGCTACACGCAGCGATCAGAAGACTCACTCCGGCTAGCAATGTCAGTACTGTTCGCCGTCTTATGTTCTTCATGCTCGGGCCCCATCCATCCGCACTGCGCCGCCTGACCAGATTCCTCCTCGACCAGGGATTCTGAGCGTAATTGCTGTGAATGCATCTCATTCTACAGGATGAAGATGGTATGCATTCATGGGACAGGAACTTCGCCGCGTAGCTGTGCGAAGAACCTGAATGACAAAAACAGTAGCGGACGTTCTCTGGAAGGGAAACAGCACAAATCCGCGGGATAAGGAATCAACTTCAGGACTTGGAAACAAATGCGGTATGCTGCGGACAAGCCGCGTCGTCCTCCGCTGGTTAAGCTCTCATCAAATTTGACGTCTTTTGAATACCCTTGCACAACTCGGCACGATAGCGCATAAGTGGTTATTTATCTATTATTTGTGTCGCTCATCCACGAGCGTTTTGGAAACCGCATCTTGTTTTCGGTGCTACTGGATAGAGCACGGCTGTGGATACGGACATCTGCAGAGGCTCCTTAAGTGAGGTTCTGCACGATGAATATACCGACCGTGGTGTCGAGATGCCTCCAGCGTCGGCCTCTCCAATTGCTTCCCCGGTAGCGCGCAACTACCCGATGTGAATGAGGCTGATTGGCAGTAACCAGCGCGAAATCAGATTCTGCTTTCCACATCTTCCATCAGTGACTTGTTTTGACACCATCTCTATTTGCCGCAACAATCACGATTTGAACGCGGAAGGAGATGAGCAGCCAGCGGCTCCTCTACTTCCGTGCAGAATTCCAGTGAATCAATGCAGATGGAAATCGACGTCTACAACGATTTGCACTGCAACGGGATGTCCCTCAAACATGGAGGGCTTGAACTTGTATTGCCTCACTGCTTCAATGGCCTTTTCGTCCAGTCCCATGCCGAGATGACGAGTCACCCGGATATCTTGCGGATTCCCCTGCGAATCAACAATGAGCTTTATCGAGACGCTACCCTGCAGATTCGCTTGGCGAGCCTCTTGCGTAAACTCCGGCTCAACGGAATGGATGACCTGCGGCGCAGCCACGCCCCCACCCACACTCATGAGGCCACCGCCATATCCGCCGCCGCTGCCAGGCCCCACTCCGCCGCCGTGGCCCGAACCAATACCGCCGCCAGACCCTTGCCCGAAACCTGAACCACTGCCTCTTCCCTGTGAGACCAATACGAGTTGCGGCGAGTGGGACAAACCAAGATTTGGCAGGTTGTTGTTGTCCGGGATTTTCACCATCTCGGATGGCTCAATCCCCAGCTTCGGTCGATCAATCCTGCTGATTTGTGGAGGCGTGATCTGGAGCTTCGCGACCGTGGGCAGGTGGCCCTTGCTAGCCTCTACCATGTCATGTGCGCCACCCCCTCCGCCTCCACCCATCGGCTTTTCGACGGGCAATATCATGGGTGGGGTGTAGGATTTGAAGTCCACTGGCGTCACAATCGTGTCTGGCGGCAGCATGACCACCGTATGCACCTTCAGAGCCATCGCCAACACCAGGGTCACAATAGCGGCATGGACAATGAACGAGACAGCACTCGACGCTGGGTCACGCTTGAATACCAGCGGGTCGATTGCGAAGATTGGACGTGAAGCAAACGCCAGCGGCACGACCGTCTCCGAGGTAGCCGTATCGGGCAAGTTCGCGGCCAAGGATGGCCATGCGGAGGCAACCGCCTCCTGCAAAAGGCGTCTCGAACTTTCGGAAGGCAACTTATCGTGCGAGATCGGATTCGGAGTTGTCGATAGAATATCGCCCATAGATTTTATGCCGGGCCGCCCGGCACCTCCATTAAGGGTTGACTACAGATTACTTGCCACGACAGTCGCCGCATTCTTTGACCTCATGTTCAGACTCTCGTCCTATACTGTCGTGTTACCAGATACCCTTATCGCTTCCGGTGAGTTTCTGCCCGACCAAAGCCGCGGTGGCAAGCCACGGTAACAAACTCAATCGAGCGCCGCTGTGCAATTCCCGCCTTCGAAGCAGCCCGGCCAGTTGTGACACGTAGAGCGTGGCAGATTGTGGCATGATCGGAACGCGAAGAAAACCTTTGTCGTAATAGACCTCTGCACCGCCAAAGCGAGCCGATGCTCTTATGAACTGCGGCAAATCAAGACCATAGCCACGATATTGTGCGAGGTAGTCCGATACGATCACAAGGTAAGTCGCGACCCCTTCCCAAATGCCGGCAGTTATCGCCGAAGAACGCAGATCCCCGAAGTCCACAGCGCCACTCTCCACTAGAGCGCCACTATCGATGATGTCGCACAACCGGAAATAGAAATGGCGATACATTCGCTGCAGTGTGGAAATCATCAGACGATCCGAAGCTGCGGGAACTGGAAAAGCATGATCCCCAATCCACACGATGCGATTACGTTTCTCCAGGCGAGAGGCGATAGCGACCTGTTCTCCGGTCTGGCCAAGGCGCCCCATGTGGATTTCGACTGCCTCGGGCAGTCCTGGAATCACAAAATTCGATTTGCCGGCCAGGCGATCACCCCAGCTTGGCGAGGATATCTGCGCGTGAAAGCGCGTCTTCATCAATTTGAATACATCTTCCGGATTCGTGTCCGTGTATAGATCCAGGTCGCTGCCAAGATCGGGCCAATGATCAAGCGATTTGATCACTGTAACGTCGTACTTGAGTTCTCCAAACGCCTCGCAAATGGCATGGAGGAACGGAAGAGCATTGGTAATGCGCGCGCGCTCAGCCGCAAGGGCCGCTTCAGCCCATTCGGTGCGGATGCCATCGTTTGCGTCCCGCAGAATGCTGAGAAACACTTCAAGCCCGCGCACGATCACATGATTGTCGCTCGCCAGCGTCACCAAGTGGTTGAATTCATCCTTGCTGATGTTTTGGATTGTCGACTTCAACTCCGCCTTGTTCACAGATGCGGAATGATCTCTGTCCATTGGCGGCAGGAGTAGACGAGAAAGGGTGATCATCGATTTGTGCGAACCAGACTGTGCGACTTGCGTGCTCATGCTAGCGAGGCCCTTCTTGAGACTGGTTGGAGTCATGCGGTACTGAGGATGGGGATACTGCTGCCGTATCGTCCGAAGGCAACAGTGTTTCTTGCTGAACAGGTGAACCCTCCAGCGGTGTGCTATCGCGATTCGTCAGCTCAATCGGTCCTGCCTGGCGATGACGGTCTTGGCTATATTTGTCAAGTTCGCCATCCACATTGTGGTTGCTATCCGAGGCGACAGTCCAAAGCCTCTTGCCCTCAGCCGACTGCTGGGTTGCGAGGCCAACCCGGGCATTTGAATCCCCAGCCTTCCTGGCCTTTCCATAGAAGAACTGCGCAGTCTCCAGGTCGCCATCCTTCTCAGCAACATATCCGCGGTTGTTCAGCGAGAACGCGCTGCTTGAATCGAGAGAGTACGCATGAAGAAAGTCTTGCCTTGCTGCAAGCCACTCATTCTTATTGGTAGCTGACACTCCCCGCACCGTGAACATGACGGCCTGCATCTCTGAAGGCTCCATCTTTCTGATTCGGTCCTTCAGTTGCCTTGCGCTCTCCGCAGCCATGCCGCTGACCGGCCTCCCTCGCCATAGGCGATCCCGCGTGACCACGACTGGCTCAGAAGAGTGCGAATCAGCCGCGGCGCCGTAGTCCTGCAGGGCGCTGTCGTAGTCTCCAATCGCTTCATACGCAACCCCAAGATTGTTCATGGTGAATGAGTTCACTGGGTCCAAAGCCTTGGCTTTCTCCAGAAGAGCGACAGCCTCAAAGCCTCGATTGTCTGAAAGAAGCGTCATGGCATCCACGTTCATCCGATTCACGCGCATGGGGATATCCTGAAGGCTCGCAAACGCATATTTCATGGGCTTTCCTTCAAGTTGCTTTGCATTGCTTCGATCAATGCTCGCGTCGCTGCCTTGCTCCGATGCCAGGGCGTAGAACCTGCGGGCACGATCCAATTCTCCTTGCACTTCGGAAATATAGCCCAGGTTGTTCAGTGTAAAAGGATCAGCGGGGTCATAAAGATAGGCCTTGTAGAAGAGCGCGGACGCTTTTTCGTACTGGTGTTTCTTTACAGCGTCAACCCCCTCGCGATTCAGGCGCTGTACCGGGGTTAGCGCGCTTCGCCTGGGGATGGTGATTGCCACGCCGTCTCGAGCCCAGGCGCAAGAAGATCCGGAGCCTGTGACGATTGCCAGGACCACGACGATTCCCGTGAGCGTCTTAAACATTGTGCTCTTTTGACCTTTCTGTGCGACCTGCTGAGGATAAGATCTGTACTGCGCTGATCTCCATGTACAGCAACAAATGGAGTTTCCGGGAAACGTATCGACTTTCGTCCTTGGGAATTCTGCACATGCCATTTGCGGTCGCTCGCTACCATCAAAACAACCTGTCTAACAACTTAGCATTGGTAATTAGTAAGGGATGTGCTGTATGGAACATATACTGGCGGCATTGATGCTTGGCGGCGCGGTACTTGCCCAGGTGCTGGCTGTTGATGCCAAGCCGGGCCAGGCTGCGGACCCGCAATCTGCACTTAAATATGAACGTGGTTCAGTCGGCTTGCCCAGCCTACCCGCGATACCTAAGGGAAAGAGCACGATCCTTGGTGGTGAGATTCGCAGCGTAGATCCTGTACATGACCGGTTTGTGCTGAAAGTCTTCGGACAGCGGCCAGTCAGGATCCTGTTTGACGAGCGAACTGAAGTCTATCTTGATGGAAAGAGGATTCCACTGCGAGAGTTGCGACCCGTTGACCATGGATCGGTACAAACAGTGTTGGACGGAATAGACATATTTGCTCTCAGCGTTCACATGCTATCGGGATCCGCAGAGGGTGAGTATCAAGGGTATGTGCTGAGCTATGATCCGGGAACAAGGGAGTTGGCGATAAGTACGGCCATGTCTAGTAAACCTTTCAAGCTGACTGTGAGAGCGAACAGCTCATTTGTACGCATAGGTGAGCCTACGTTCACTTCAGCGCGCTCTGCCGGGCCTTCCGATCTCGTTAAGGGAGCGTTGATCGCGGTCACATTTGAAGCCGATAAAGAAGGGCGAGGCGTAGCCAGCAAGATCTCTATCCTGGCTACCCCAGGATCTGCATTCGTGTTCAGCGGGAGCCTATCTTCCATTGACTTGCACGCTGGAACGATGGTTCTGCTTGATCCGCGAGACGACAAAAGCTACCAAATATCCTTTGATTCCGCGCGTCTCCCAGGAAGTCGCAGTGTCCACGAGGGAGACTCCATCAATGTAACCGCGACGTATGACGGTACCCGCTACTTGGCCAGTGGAATCACGGTCAACTAAGGCCGATTTCAAGCTAAGCAGGTCGCGCTGCGGATTATTGGTGCAGCGAGGGATGGTTCCAAGCGGCTTACTGGAGATTGCACCGACGGTGGGGGTGAGATGACTTTATGCAAGAGGCGCGAGTTTCTCGAGATGTGCGTAGCTTCTATACCTGCAATGGCCTTCGCGCATGGAATCGACACTTGCGACGCAACGGGAAGTGCTGGCGCGAAGCTGGCATATCGCAAGCCCGGCTCGGTGGATAGATACATCGATCCACTGCCTGTTCCGAAGCAATTGATGCCGCAGAGTACAGACGAGGATGGGGTTCAGTACCTCATTCGCATGGTGGAGTTTAATCAAAAGATGCACTCGCAGCTTCCCCCCACGAGGCTGTGGGGCTACGAGGGGCAATATCCTGGCCCAACCATCGATGTTCAGCGGGGCAGACCAATCGCGGTCCAGTGGGAAAACCATTTACCGTCTCGCCATATTTTCGACTTCGACCCACGCATTCGCGGTGCGATGCCTCCAACTCCATCAGTCAGGACCGTGCCGCATGTTCACGGCTCACGTGGTCCGTCGGAAAGCGATGGGCTACCTGAAAACTGGTTCACGCCTGGACAAACAGCACGTTATCACTATCCGAATAGCCAACCGGCTGCAACACTCTGGTATCACGATGAGGCAGTGGGCATTACGCGCTTAAACGTATATGCGGGCTTGTCAGGATTTTTTCTGCTGCGAGATGATGAGGAACGCAGCATGGGCCTGCCTTCGGGCGATTTCGAGATTCCGATTTTACTGCAAGATCGCACTCTCGACGACGAAGGCCAGCTTGTTTATTCTCCAACGTTCGACGACGGGCAGAAAGCTCCTCCGCGCTTTTGGGGTCCGGAGCTGCTTGGCTCTCTTCCCGTTGTTAACGGCGCGATTTACCCGTATCTGCAAGTTGAACCGCGGTGCTATCGCCTGCGCTTGCTAAACGGCGCAAACTCTCGGTTCTTCAACCTATTCTTCAACCTTGCAAAACGCCCAACGGACATCCCTTCGCTTGTTCATTTTCACCAGCTTGGATCCGACGGCGGCTTCCTCCCTACCCCCGTAGTATTGAACAAATTGTTGCTTGCGCCGGCTGAGCGCGCCGATTTGCTCGTTGATTTCTCGGGAATGGAAGGCAAGATCGTGACCCTGTCCAACGACGCGCCCGCTCCATTTCCGGGATGGGGCCTTGTCACTCCACACCATCTGGCATTGCACGAGCTAATGCAGTTTCGAGTGACCCTTCCGGTCTCCGGCAGCCGGTTCTCTATCAGCATGCCCTCGCCTCACCAGCTCCCCAAGCTGGACGATACCGCATCTATCGCCACAAAGGACTTCGTACTGTCGGAGGAGATGGATGCTCAAGGACAGTCCTTGGGCGAGCGAATCAACTCCAAGGGACACGACGACCCGGTCACTGAAATTGTAAAGCTGGGCTCCATTGAAAAATGGAGATTCATCAACACCACCGAATATGCGCATCCGATGCATTTGCACTTGGCGCAATTCCGTATCTTGGAACGTCGCGGATTCGACCCGATAGCTCTTCGTAACGGCGCCCTGACATTTGTGGGCACTCCGCGCCTACCGTCCGCCAACGAAGCGGGATTGAAAGATACGGCGGTCGTCAACCCCCGAGAGGTGCTCACGATCATTGCCTGCTTTGAAGGGTACACTGGGCGCTATGTTTTCCATAGCACCTTGCTGGAACACGAAGACAAAGACCTGATGCGGCCTTATGAGATCGTGTCCGGCGAATTGATACCAGGAAAGCAATAAGTGAAGGATCCCGAAGAAGGCGACTTGACAATGTTTCGGATTGGTTCTGAGACCGGAAGCCGAGTCGCCAACGAGTATTGTGGAAGTCAGCGAACTCAAATAGTTCGTTGACTTCCACTTCCCCAAGCGCCGGGGATTGGGAGATCGTGGTCCATGGCGCGCAACACTACCTGAGACTTTGCGATCCTTAGGATCAAGGGCCCATCTTCTCAGGAGTGCATGGATCATACCCTAGTGATTCAGCCGTTATCGGAGCCGGTGGGGTGGGTGGAGTAGCCCACGGAACGTTATTGAAGTCGAAGAACTCCAGCAGGTTGGGCTGCGCCGCATCGTGTGGAGTCAGGTGCGCTGAGCTGCCGATGAACCGGTTCTCGACAAACTTGATAACCGCAGTGTGATCCATCGGCGTGTGCGATACATAATGCTTCCGGACAAAAGGTGAGATAACTATATTCGGCAACCGGAACCCAAGTTGTCCGGCAAATCCCTGAAGGGCTGCTGCATCGCCAGGATTGGCGCCAGGGTCGGTCGACGCCAGGTCACAATGCAGCGTAGCCAACCCGCCGCTCGGCACGCACGGGATGTAGGCATCTGCATTCACCGAGATCTGCGAAATATCCGGAACCGTTCCCAAAGAAGCATCCGTATAGTCGTTTGAATGGTTGGGCACTGGGGGGACGTGGTCGTACGGTCCACCGCCCTCGTCGTACGTGAGGAAGAAAACGGAATTCCTCCACGCCGGACTCGACATCAAGGAATTCACGACATTGGCTACCTGCGCCTGACCGAGCAGAACCGATTGGCCAGACCCCGGATGCTCGTCATTGTTGCCGTAACCGGCCTCGATGAAGGCGAAGCTGGGAAGCGTATTGTTCGTGAGATCGCTGAAGTAGGTCGACAACGGGGCAATATGGGTTGGGTCGATACAGAAGGAGTTCGACGCATCCCCTACTACGCTGGAACGCTGTGTTGGTGGGACACAGGCAGTAGTGGATAGATCCTCATACATATATTTGTACGAATAGGTCAGGTTAGAGAAGTAGGTGGCGGGGTACGATGCGTTCGACCAGCCGGGGCATTCACTTTCGCTGAGACAGAAGCCATCCGTCACCGTGTAGTAAATCTTCCACGACACATTTGCATGGTCAAGCTCCTGGAAGATGTTCGCGATGTCCAGCTGAGGAAGATGGTCATCGCCGCCGGGATCCTTGACCAGACCTTGGGTCGTGCCCCCCGTGAATGTGGCAATGCGATTGCCAATGCTCTTGGTCGCCACCGGAGAGAACCAGCGATCGGATAAGGCGAACTGAGATGCCATGTAGTAGTAGTAATTGAGGAATCCCTGGTCGAAATACCCCATGGAGCTTTGGCCCGTCAGGTCGGTGAAGTTGCCTGCGCAACTGCCACCCCCGCTCCCGCAGCTCTTCGCGTAGCCTTCCGCGTTGTGAACAAAGCCGTCCATCAGGATCGGCCGTGTCATGAGAAAGTTGTAGCGATTAACATCGCCGTAACTTGCCAGCCAATCCGAGCTCTCATCGTCTACGCAGGTACTGGTGAACTTGAAGAGCGAGTACGACGTCCCTTCATCATTCACATTCTTGATCGTGGTCAGCTTGTCATCGATGCCATCCACTTCATAATCCTTGCCGTCATCCCCGATGTTCAAGCCGTTTGACTTTCGGTATGGATTCAGCATACCGAAGTAGTTATCGAACGAGTGGTTCTCCTGCTGCAGGAAGATGACGTGACCAACGGACTGAAGGCTGCCTGCCGCGATCACAGTCACAGTCGCACTCGCCGAGGCGTTTCCGCCGTCTCCAGTCGCGGCTGCCGTGTAAGTCGTGGTCGCGGCTGGACTGACCGATTGTATTCCTCCGCTGACCGACATAGAGTAAGTAGTGCCGTCGGTCCCGGTTACCGCAACCAGAGTGGCATGGACCGCTGTCACGGTCAACGTAGAGGAGTTTCCCGATGTGATCGATGTGGGATTGGCGATGATGGTCACCGTAGGCGCCAGACTCGATGTCACGGTGACGATGACTGTTGCCGAGATCGTCCCACCAGCCCCCGTGGCTGCCGCCGTGTAAGTGGTCGTCGTGAGTGGGCTGACAGCCCGTGTCCCGCCACTCAAAGGGAGGGTATAGGTGCTTCCGTCGGTTCCGGTCACCGTCACCTGAGTGGCATTCGTCGCCACCACTGTCAAGGTGGAGGAACTTCCTGCGGTGATCGAAGTTGGATTTGCGGTGATGACGACGGTCGGCGCCGGATTCTGCGTCAACGTGATGATCGCGCTTGCCGTGCTTTTCCCTCCGGTCCCAGTCGCCGTTGCTGTATAAGTGGTCGTCGAGGTCGGGGTGACTGCCTGCGTACCTCCGCTTGGCTGCAAGGTGAATGTGCTTCCGTCAGTTCCGGTCACCGTCACCTGAGTAGCATTCGTGGCCACCGCAGTTAACGTGGAGGAACTCCCTGCAGTAATCGAAGCAGGGTTAGCGATCAGACTGACCGTCGGGGCTGGATTCGAAGAAACCATGGGCGCGCTGCCGCCGCAACCGGTCAAAAGCAGCATCACCGGAAGACTGGACTTCACGACCGCTGAGGAGAGATTCCGCAACCAGGCGGAAGTAATGCGCGCGCTTGTCAAGGTGTTCTCCTTCATATCCTGATGATCCATGGGCTTCCGATATGCCTCACGGCAGACTGACACAGGCACTGCGGATTACCGACTGTGCTTCCTCCGGCCGTACTATTTCCATGACTAAGCATGATCGTCTCCTGCGGTCATTTGGGTTCATTGATGTTCATTGCCATGCGGATGATCCTTTGAGGCCTCCGACTGGCTCCAACGGTGTGACTCCGCGACATCAAAGGACTGATAACTTCTTCCACCCGGGTCAAGACCCAGGCCTCCGTCTGCTCCAGCGATTTCCTGAGCCAACGAGCCTTGTGGCAACGACCAGGCAGGTGCAAGATCACGTGGGCGTGAAAAGAGGGGATAGGGCCACGCACGGCGGCGCCACGGCAAATACTCCACTTTATGCAGTTCCCTTTTGCATTGATTGAGCTGGAACCAGCGCAGATAATTGCTGACAACGCTGGCCATAGTCATTCGCACGCCAGCAGCAAAGTTGCACTCGGCCATGTGAAGTTGCAACTCCGCCGAAAGCAGAATGGCGGTTAGTTGCTCGGCAAGATCCGGTGCATCTCCTATTGTGTAGAAATTGGCGGCCATCTCTTCATTTGCCACCATTTCACGAAGGTCCGCGATGTCTGCGCATACGATGGGAACCGCATATTCACACGCTTGATGGGCGGGACCGCTTGAGCCTGTGGCGGAGTCATAGGGCAAAACAAGGACAGAGGTAGTACGAAACAGCTCCGGAATAGCTTCTTCCGGAACGTATCCGTGGAACTCGATCGGCAAGTCCGAAGGCTGAGCTGCCTGGATGGATTCCCAATATCCCGCTCTCGTATGATGATTGGCGCCGGCCACGATGAGCCTGGCATTCGGAACTTTCTTCAAGACAGCCGGAAAGGCCTCCATCAGCGTCTCCAACCTCTTATAGGTTCCCCAGTGCCCGATCGCGAGAATGCGTAGATCCGGATTGCCTCTATTCGTAAAATCCGGAGGGCATGGAACAGATGCGAACGTCCCGTGGGTGCTCAGGAGTACGTTCTGGGCGGAATACTTTGAAACCAAGGTACGACGGTATGCCGGAAGAAGTACCGAGACGGAATGTGCTTTAAGCAGCGCCATTGTGGCCAGTTCGGAGCCGATTCGAAAGAGCCTTCCTTCGCGCACTCCAGCTGCGGCAAAATCGACGTGCTCGATGATGTGATGCAAGGTAATATGCGTGAAAAAGCCGGCCGCTCGTGTTAGCGCTGGCGCAGAAAGTCCGGCAAATGCGGCAAACGGATTCGCCGGCGTCGCAAAACTGGAGAAGACGAGGTTATACCACACGACATCTGGCTTCAGTTGTCGAATCACCTTGAGGAGGCGCAGCGGCGTTGCAAGGCCGCCGAACTTCCAGCATCGGATTACATTGAAATTCGGCAACTCCGACAGTTGATCGGCTCGCAAGGAATTGCCGCGCTCATCGGTTGCAAATTCATAGTCGTCCAGTTCGTCGGCAAGAATAGTCAATTCGATGTCAGGATGGCGCTGCAGCTCTTGCGCAATATGAAACGCATACTCGTTCAACTGTCGTCCACTAGGCGGGAATGTGGCAACTAAGCATATTTTCATCGGATTGGCCCTCAAAACAAGCTGATGCGGATATACGGTCTGATCTGTTGACTCTTACCGCCTGTGAAATTGAAGAACGCCTCATCTTGGAAACCCGCCCAGATGCGAATCGGATACTGCAACACAATTGCACTTGACTCGTCATGAAATTTACGGCGGAAGGGACGCGCATAGGAGAAAGAAAGGCCATTTTGAACCGCGTCGTAGACGTGGAAGCTCCGGTTGCTGGAGTAGGCGGTCGAAAACTTCAGGCTCCAGCTGGGATTGGGAACGAACTCAACGGTTCCGGCAGGACGCAGATTCTGCGCGATCCCCGACTTCGTCCCAACGACTCGCCATGCCCGGACGTCCTCTATCACAGCTTTTAGTTTCAGTCGCTCCGAAAGCCTGCGTTCTAGACCAAGATAGGAGGACGTGTAGTAATCTTCGAAGTTGACCGAAGAGAAGTTCTGATCGATGGCTCCCCATCCAGTCACCAAGGCAGTCTTTCCCCATGGCGCTCCGACACGAAAGTCGACTGCACCGGCCAGAGCCTGCGAGTGCAGAGTGCTGTCAGTAAACGGCCCGGCCTCGCGGATCACATACGCCTGAGCCGACACGATGTTGAAGAATGAACTGGTCGACACATATCCGAACACGCGAAATAGATTTTGGTTCATGGCAACAGGGGATACCGAATCGCGGCGAACAGTGCCCTGAAAGCCGGCATTGAACGCTAGTACGTTATTCCCAATTCTCATCGTAGGATTGAGCCCAACATTTAAGATGTAGTCGTTGGTATTCCTGCTGACGATTGAGTTTGTGCCAGGCACGGATATCTGCCCCCGTGAGTTGCGCACCTGAAGAAATCCGCTAGCCGTGGGCAAATGGTCCAGATGAAGATGGTATGCGTTGGTCCATTGGACTTGGAGGGAGGAGCGCGGAGGAGGAAGATGAGCGATATCAGAGCTTAGTACCGGAAGCGGAGCATCGAGCTTGGCGTCCAGAACGTAGACAGTTGGGTCTTCGAATATGGGCTCTACTGAAAAATCGGAGAGCAGACTCAAAACGGGAGTTACCCTCAATCCTTCATCCGCGCCCGCTTGAAGAAGATCCTGCTGGGCGGTTTGATCCTCGCCTCCAGCATTGGAGGCTTGGGCAAAGGAAGTGAGCGCCTGTGCGCCGTTGTGTTGCTGACGAAACACGTTGGCTTGGGCAAGCAGATAATGGTAATCAGGTGCACTATCCGGCGCTGCGGCAACTGCCGAGAGTTCGGATTGGGCCCTGACTGTGTCTCCCAGTGCGAGATAGTTGTTGGCCAGTCCGATTCTTACTTCTGTATCGGGTGCTCCTGCTGCCTTGGCGCGTTGAAGGTATGTTTGGGATAGTTGGTAATCGTGCATGGCACGAAACACGTCCGCAGCTGCAATGAACTGGGTCCCAACGGGTGCTGCCGTCTCTCCCGCTTGAGCCTCCATCAAGGCCAGCGCAATCTGCCTTTCCGCATCCATTGGGTGACCCTGCTGTGCCATAAGCTGGCCGATCGCAAGGCGTACGCTCACGCGGTTGCTACCTGGCGCAGCGAGCGCTGTGCGGAAACGCTCCATGGCGGCCGCCTGATCTCCGAGTGTGCTTAGGGCCTCTCCTGTAGAGAGGAAAATCTCGCCCTTGCCTGAATCAATGCCGCCTGCTCCTTTAGGAGCGTTTTGTGCGTGCTGCTCTGCCAGTTGCACATAGCGGAGCGTCTGATCCCGATCTTGAAGGTTGGCATAGGAGCGCGCAAGCAATGCATAAACGTCAGGGCTGTCGGGCGATAACCTCTCCGCGATTGAGAGCTCCTCAATTGCATCGTGGTACCGTCGCTCGGCAAAGAACGTATTCCCCAAACCAAGGTGGAGTGCGCCATCGTTGGGAGTGAACTTGAGAGCTTCCCTGTATTCACTGGCAGACTTCGTCAGTAATGCTTCACGCCCATAAGCGGTCGCGCGAATCATGTGAATATCTCTGGAATCGCCCAATGCACGCTCTGCCAGTTCGGCCTGTTCCAGCGCCCCTTGTGGCTGTTGCAGATCAAGCTTCGCATAGGCGAGTCCGAGGTGCGCCTCGCCATCGTCTGGCTGCCTCTTCAAGGCTGATTCGAAGTCCGCCGCCGCATTGTCTGGTTGGTGGAGGTCGTTCAACATGTACCCGCGATTTACATAGGCGGTAACAACTTCGGGATCTCGGTCCAGCGCTAGGGTGAAGTCTTGCCGCGCCAACTCCGGGAGTCCGTCATGCTTGTGCACATAGCCTTGCAGCAGTGGAATATCTGCATCTTTCGGAAAGACATCCAGGTATTTCGATGTCAGACTGAGCAGTTCGTCGTAACGTTCCAGGTGGAGCAAATCGTAGCCCAGATAAACAACCACGTCCCTGTCTCGAGGCAGTGCCACTACTGCCTTTCGCCCGACCTGAGCAGATTCAAGATACTCCCCCTTGAAGCGAAGATACCTCTCTGTTTCGCGAAGAATTTGAGGTTCCTGCTCCATTTTGGTTGTGACGCGACTCAACCACGTCCCAGCAAGATCTAGGTCATGGGCTTCGATCGCTGCGTTCATTCCGCCTGCCATAATCATGGCCTTGCCCGGCGCCAGAACGTACCCTTTGCTGTAATAATCCTGAGCTTTCCCAAATTCGCGGCGCGCGGTGTGCAGATCGCCAAGTGCGAGATACGGTATGTAGAGTGAGGGTGCGATCTGCGCCAGGCGCAGGAAATACTCTTCTGCATCCTGGTCGCGCCCCACAGCTCGAGAAGCATACCCGATCGAAGTGAGCCCAAACCTGTTTGCCGGATCAATCGCGAGAACCTGCTTATACATAGCGATCGCGTCCTCGCCGCGCCCGAGCTTCATCAGGAGATCTCCATTGAGCTGCAGATCGTCGCGGTCATGAGCGTTCATCGCAAGCGCTTCTTTGCTATCGATGAGGGCGCCGTCGAGGTCTCCGGCGTTCATCTTGACCAGAGTCCTCACCCGCAGAAACTGCGCTCTACCGGATACGTGGTCGCCTAGCGCGTTGATTTCCGATTGCGCCAGATCGAGCTGGCGATGGGCAGCACTTTCGTCTGGCAGACCTCTGTAGAGTTCCACCAAGCTGATGCGCAGCTGAATGCCATACAGCGGCCCCTCTGGCGGGTTCGGAGGAAGGTTAGCCAGGGCGGCGTTGTATTCTCGGATCGCCTCTTGTTCGTGTTCTTGGAACCTGGCAATCTCTCCTCTGATCGAATGCAATCGATAATGATTGGCATCTAGTTGTGTAGCGCGCTGGAGGAACGAGTTCGCCTTCTCGATGGAGCCGACAGCGACCTCAGCCTGCGCCGCAGAGAGCTGCAACCCCAGGTCCTTGGGCCCGGCATTGGCGGCTTGCGTGTACATCCTCGCGGAATCATCCAACTTGCCGGCAAGCTGGTAGGTATACGCAAGCTCTGCAGTCACATCGGGCTTTGGGTTACGAATCGACTTGAGCGAGGCAATCGCCTCTGAATAGTTTCCGGCCTCGCGATAGTATCCTGCCATGGATCGCTCAACATCTGGATTATCCGGAGAGTTCCGTCTGGCCATCTCAAGATATTGGTTGGCTAGATCCATTTGCTTGAGGCGCTGATATGAGAGCGCCATCAGCAACTCCGACCGCGCTCCGGGCTGAATCCGCTCGGCCTTGCCGAGCCAATCCAGTGCATCGGCGTAGTTTCCCGACCTCATGTACAACTCTCCGAGCAACAGTGCATCATCTTTGCGCTTCGGGTTAGACGACATTGTCTGCTTGAGCAGACGCTCTGCATCGTCGGTACGGCCCATCACGCTGTAGGTCTGAGCAAGACCGGAGAGTCCTTCGAGAGCTGCGGGGCTAAGGCGAAGGCCGTGGGTATAGGCATCAACTGACGTCTGAAGCTTCGCGTTAAGCCGCGCCGTGTAGCCGAGCAAGAACCACAGTTGCGGATCGTTTGGATTGGCTTCTGCTGCGCGCCGCGCAAAATCAAATGCGAGCGCGTGGTTACCCTGCTGCAGCGCCAACTGCGCAGCACGTGCGAGGCGCGCGTTTTGAATGTTCGATCCCCAACCGATCGGTGGATGTTGCGTCGGCGCGTTGCTTGTATGTGCCTGAGGGCTGCTTGAGGCATTGGAACCGATATTGTAGGTCTGTGCGCCAGCGCCGCGCGCGAGTTCAAGAAATGCGAGCACCAATGCAACTGTCACGAGAAGGGAATGTGTGACCATCCAGAAGGCGCCTGCGCGGTGCCGCGTCAGGTCGTTCGATTTGGAGCACGCTCTTGATCCTGGTTGCAGGTACACATTCAACTCCCGGCGGTTATCAGTAAAGGCAAGAAATCGATCAGTGAAGAACAGAGAAGTCGGTGAAGATCGGTCGAGGTATGAGTGTCAGCAAACTTGCTTCGTCCGGGCGCGATAGCCCCGCTCAGCTGTTTGATCACAATCAAGAGCCCACGCCCTTTATGGAATTCCACAACATGCGAATGGGTTCGTGAGGTCTGTCTCACTCCCATGTAGGCAACGAGTCTTATAGCATGACTTAATCGAAGGAAAGTGTGGCACGAGAGCGGCGCACGTAACTGCTGAATGATCGCTCAGAACACCGTCCAGCGATTCGCTTACTTCAATGAAACAGACGATATGAATGGATCTGCGCTGTTGACGGATGAGTGCTTTGCAGATCGACAACCTCAGCCCAACCCTACGCTGCTGATCGGGTCAAATCTGTACGATATTGACCACGAACAAGACGCTTGATCCAAGATCGCTTGCGGGAGAGACAGGCCCGCCCAGCCATCGAACTTGTCAAACTCGTAGCACGATTTCGAAGAGTGCAGGAAGATTCTTGTAGTGTCAGATGTGCAGATGCCCCCCCCGACACGGAAGCGACGGTGACCCTCACCTCACATCGACCTGGCGCTCCTCTGAGATCTGGATTTTTCGGAGGGTGGATCGAGGAGTTTAGGCCTGGATGCATTTTCCTCGGGCAGTTCATCATGCAGAACTACGTTGAGCAAGGACGTGTGGACGCGAATGCGTCCGTGGTATTCGATATAGCCGAGCGACCTGAAACGATTCATGAAAAAGCTGACGCGTGAACGAGTGGAGCCGATCATCTCCGCGAGAGTCTCTTGCGTTACCGGTGGAATCAGTGTCTCCGGGGCACCCGGTTGTCCATATTCCGCCATAATGAGCAGTATTCTTGCCAGGCGTTTCTCGCTGGAGTTAAAGAGTTGATCGACGAGATCGGCCTGGGTTCGGATGCCGCGCATCAGGATGAATTGCATAAAGAAATCCGAGAAGGCATGTTCTTCATGCAGGACGCGGAGCATCTCATCTCGCGCGATCCTCATTGCCAGGCAGACTGAGACGGCAGAGGCTGTAGACGATCGCTCCGTGTTGCCTTTTGACATCGCCTCCTCGCCAAAGAAGTCACCTTTGTCAAGCAGCGTAACCGTCGCCACTTTCCCTCGCTTGGATACAACGGTGAGCTTTGCTCGTCCTCCTTGGATATAGAAAACAGAGTCTGCCAACCCTCCTTGAGAAAAGAAGAGTCCCTTTGCCTTTTGGCGGACGATGCTTCGGCCAGTTCCAGCGGTTGCGAGGAAGTCGGCCGTATCGAAGGGCTTATCTCCATGTGTTGTCATTAGGTCGGTATCCTCTCGAATGGGAACAAGGCGTGAATGATCGATATCACGGCCTCGTGTAGGACTTTGGACGACAAAATCCATTTCACGCTGGATCGCAATCGGGATCAGGATGCACCCACAGCGTTGCATGTCAGAAGAGTCAAGTCTGAGCAGTTTCGCTCAAAACAGCATTGGCTTGTAAGTGCGTCGTATGCTCCTGATTTCATGCGCACAGACGTTCGTAGAGCAAGATGTTCAGGCACAGCATTGCAGGGAGTGCGTGTGTTGCCCACAGCGCTCCTGACCGGGGTAACATATTTGGCGTACCTGTTCCGAATTGGCCAGACTTGGGATTGTCTTGCTGAGAAGCTAAACATATTTATTGAGCACTTTCGCACGTTGCAGCTTGGCAAACGTTGCGAACGGCTGTTGCTTGAATTCTACCTAAACCTCGAGAGGCAACTGTGCAAAACCCTGAATCGATCACGGCATCACCGCGGCCCGTCCCAATGGTCCTCCTTCTGTTGGCGGCAGTTGTGGTTCACCTGCCGCTTCTTCTGATGAAGTTGCCTTTGAAGTCGTACGACGCAAATTTCCACATCTTCTTTGCCTCACACTATGTCCAGCAATGGTTCGATCCGTGGAATTCGAAGTGGTATGCCGGGTTTTCCCAAACCACATACCCGCCCCTGCCCCAGCAATGGGTGGCGCTGATCTCTCCGATCTTCGGATTGGACATGGCCTATATGGCAATACAGCTTGCCGCCATCATGCTTCTCGTCGTCGGCGTCTATCGCTTTTCGTTGCTTTGGGTCAGCCCGCGAGCCGCATCGATTGCAGCCCTGGCAAGTGTGTTCATCGGCTCTGAGAGCTTCCTGGTCTATTCTGCCGGACAGTTGGGCACTACGTGTGCGGCGCCGATTTATTTGAACGCCCTTCCATTTCTGTTCGAGTGGGTCCGACACGGAAGGTGGCGGTCCTTTGTGAAAGCGAGCGTGCTCTTCACTGCTGCGGCTGCAGCCCACCACGTAACACTTCTTTTTGGGTCAATCCTGTTTGCAGTACCTGTCTTGGCACTTGTACTGCTTGATCGCGACAATGGCGCTCGGATATCGATGCCTGCATTTGTGGGTCGGACCGCAACGATCGTCGTCGTTGTGGGGGCTGCGATCGCAGTCGTGCTGCTTCCGTTCTGGATTGCGCTGATTCATTACCCGGTCACACAGATGCCCATCCCGCACCCCAGTCGGGCGAATTATCTACTCAGTCCTCAGTGGGGCCTCAACTACTTCATCGTCCCTTACGGAGCTCTGATTCTGGCCTTACCGTTCATCTTCATAAGGGGCTCCATGATCCTTCGTCTTCGTCCGCTGCTGCTTGGCTTCTGGGCCGCATTTCTGGTCGGACTGGGAGGAACTACCCCTGTGGGCCATCTTGTGCTCGGGCGAGCTTTCGACGTACTGACCATGGAGCGCTTCAGCTATTGGGCAACTTTGCTCGCCCTGCCGTTTGTGGGGCTTCTCGCGGCAGAATTGGTAGCTCGATATCGTCTTTGGGCGGTTGTCGGTCTCACCACCGCAGCCACCTTCACCTGCGCATTGGCGGTCGGATGGGCAACCTATCGACCAGCTGACGCGCAAGACTTCAAGGTGGATTCGGTCGCTGCCTGGCTCAACCGAGATGACCACGACAAGTACAGATATGTGACTCTGGGATTCGGCAATAAGATGTCGCGTCTAGCCATGATGACAGACGCCGGCAGTGTGGATGGAGAATGGAACTCGGGGCGGATGTTGCCCGAGCTCACACAATACGGCGCTGGCGCGCTCACCAGTTCGAAGTATTTTGGCAAGCCAGGTCTCGATTCGCTTCGCGCAATCCTGATACACGCAGACCATTACGGGCTGAAGTGGGTCTTTGTGCGGGATCGCTATTATGATCCACTGCTATCGTTTGCCGGCTGGCGCCAAGTGGACAACCTTGAAGACAAGACCATCACTGTGTGGAGCAAGGACGGGGTGCCACCTGCGATGCCGGTCAATGCGCCTCAAATGCCTCCTCGCTGGCAGGGGTTGATGTGGGGAATCCTCCCATTCGGCAGCAGCATATTAGCGATACTCGTGCTTTTGCTACCAGAGAAGAAGCGACGTGAGAGTCGGGCAGAACAGCCCTCCGACACCAATGACAGCCTCGTGCAAGGGAGGTTCGCATCATGAGCAAGGGACGCTTACTCGCCGTGTTTCTCATGGCCGTCACCGTCGCAGTGTTGGTGATTGGAACCGTGTGGCCCATACCATCGGCTGTCGGCTATTCTAGCGGCAAGAACATCTTGCGCTCGTCCTCAACGCCTGAGGCAGCGATTCAGAGTCTCGGCGATCAAATCCGAGCGCAGGAATGGCATAAGGCATATTCAGGTCTTGCCAATAAGGCTCAGTTCACTGAGGCAGATTTTGTGCATAATCTGACCGGATATTACCCCAGCCTCCTAACTTATGCGACTCTGGATAAATTCGAGGTACTGCCACTGCATGCGTCAGCAACAGAAGCGGATATTCGACTGAAGTTGTATTGGGCAACGGTGGTTGGCACTTCTGTGACCACACATGATTTACACGTGGTAAGGAATGGAGACCGCTGGGAGGCCGAGTGGCCGATCGTTAAGGAGACTATCGTCCCACCGCAGGTTATTCCGGTAAATTATCTTCGCTGGGATGTGATCTACCGCGGCACGGGAGACGACTGGGGGGCTCAAGATGTCGAAGCTCCGCATGTTCGCATTGTCGACATGCACCCCGTTGATCGAGCGGAAGGACTCGTGATCGTTGGGGAACTCTTGAATGAGGATGTTGTGCCAGCATACGTGTCAGTCTCAGCGACGCTGCTGGCAAAGAATCAATCGACGATCGCGACGGAAGGAAGCTTTGACAAGATCTCTCATCTTCTGCTGCCGAAACAGGTCACGCCGTTCCTCATCAACTTTCCCAATGTGGCGCTGTCCGATGTCGGCAGCGTCCGTATGACGCCTTTGTCTTCCCTCGTCTCAGCCTCCGCGGACCCGGTGATCGAAATCGATAACGAGCAATTGAATCCGGCGCCAGGAGCCTCGTTGACCGGCCAACTAACGAATCAAAGTGGCCAAGTGGTCAATGTAGCACATGTTCTTGGAACCTTCTACGACAAGTCGGGCCAGGTGCTGTGGGTTGCTGATCAATATATAGACAGCGCGCTATTGCCGCAGACCCCGACGCCGTTTGAAATCCATATTCCGGAAGATCTCGCGAGAAAAGTTGGCAGTCAGCGTGCGGTCATCGCGACCTTCAGTTCCGGGGGTTCCCAGTGATATCTAGATTCGCATTTCTCGCCGGCAGTCTTGCCGCCGGCGCGATGCAGTTGGCCCTTGCCCAAGGTGGCAATATGGTCTTGCCCAAGACCGTCGAAGCTGGTGTTGCGTTCTCAATCTCGAGCATCGGAAACGGGAAAGCTACCTTGTACATCGTAGGCCCCGGCCAAGTACTAAAGCGGGATGTTCAGCTTGGAGAGACGATCTTCTTCCCTCAGGGATCGCTGTACAACGCCGGTCACTACCTGGCAGCTCTTGCGGGACAAACCTCAACAGAGAATGGCTCATTCGACGTACTGCCGGCAAATACGCCTGTGAACCTCAGTTTTACCGCAAGACCTTCCCGGCTCGAAGTTAGCCAGCATGATGGCATCACAGGCGCTGTATATGTCTTCGATGCCTATCGCAATCTGATCGCCACTCCGTTCCCTGTGTCTTTTGAACTCTCTACTCCATCCGGGACTGTGCAAAAGCACATCGTCATCACGCGCCGTGGGGCTGCCTGGACCGCAATGGATTCCACGTCCCAACAGGGCGTTGACAGATTCGTCGCTCGAGCCGCAGGAGTCTCCAGCACGCGCGTTGTGGGGCAAGTACCTGGTGATCCGTGCGGGTTGAAGATGAGCGCCCGTCAGTTGGGCCAAAAGATTCAACTCGCGACGGAGCCACTACGCGATTGCAACGGAAACGCGGTGCAGGACGGAACGATCGTCACCTTCACCGAGGTCTACAACGGTGCGCAGTCCATGGTCGACGTACCTCTCAAGCACGGAATTGCAGAGGCCCAAATGCCTGCTCATGCCGGAGCAGTGATTTCCGTTGCAAGCGGCGTCGTACTCGGGAATCAGATTCGATGGGAGAGGTAGCCGTGATGAAGTCTTATCTGATCTTGTGCATCGCTCTATGTTTTGCCTCTGCCGTTGGCGCCGCTCAATCAGTAGTACGGGCGGAGTCCCAGGCTTGGCAAGATCACCGGCCTCTGCCTGAGCAGACCGCAACAGCGGCGGTTCGCGATTATCTGCAGTCTTGGCAGAGTCTCCGGTTCGCACTTGAGCAGAATCGCCCGGAACTCCTCGAGCCAGCGTTCGTGGGAACTGCCAAGGAGAAATTTGCAGACACGATTCAACAGCAGGTCTCGTTGGGGATTCGCACACGTTACCAGGATAGTGCCCACCACCTTCAAATAGTGTTCTACTCGCCGGATGGTCTGTCGATTGAGTTGACGGATAAGGTGGACTACGATGTCAAGGTCACAGATCACAACAAGGTCAAAACGGCACAACATGTTAGCGCCAAATACATCATAGTATTAACACCTGCCGAAGTTCGATGGAGAGTGCGAGTGTTCCAGGCAGTGCCGGAATGATGAAATGTCCTGATTTCGTAGGTTAGGGCACCTGCCACATGGGTAACTACCAACGATATGTCGAAGAGCATCTCAATGAAAGCACAACTCGGACCTCCAGGAGACCATATGATCTCTATCGTCGTACCCATCTATAACGAAGAGGAATTGATAGTGCGCTTCCATGAGGCTGTGGCCAAAGCGCTCGAAGGTTCCCACATAGGATGGGAAGTGGTGTACGTGAACGATGGTTCCAAGGATTGCTCCCTCGAACTGCTGCGGGGCCTGCAATCCATGGACTCTCATATTGTGGTGGTGGAACTCTCCCGTAATTGGGGCCACATGGGCGCCATTTCAGCAGGCATCAAGACCGCGCGAGGCAGTGCGGTGATCCTGATGGATGGTGACTTCCAAGATCCGCCAGAGGTTTTGCCCAAACTCATCGCTGCCTGGCGTGACGGCGCTGAGGTCGTTGTCGCAGTAAGAAGGAGTCGCCAAGAGAGTCGCAAGATCCTGGCCACTCTCTTCCCTCTCTTCTATCGGATCTTGGGCGCACTCTCCGACTATCCCATTCCTCTCAACGCCGGAATCTTCAGCCTCATGGACCGCAAAGCCGTAGATTCTGTGAACGCCATGGGCGAAAAGAACCGGTACTTGCCCGGACTACGCGCCTGGGTCGGATATCGCAATTCCGTGGTCTATTATGATCGGCAAGACAGGGCGGCCGGTGACGGCAAGCTATCATTCCTAAGTCGAATCAAGTATGCGATGGATGCCATTACCAGCTTCAGTTACAAGCCGCTGCGGCTCAGCTTCGCACTGTTTGCCGCAGCCAACGGCATTGCCGCTCTTCTATCGTTGTTTATGTTTCTGTCGGATAGCGTAGTGAAGACCGCCGGGTTTGCTGTGGCAGCCTCGGTATTCTTCGTGGGAGGCATGCTGCTTCTCTGTTTGGGCCTCCTGGGAGAATATCTTGGACGTGTATACGACGAAGTGCGAAGCCGACCTCTTTCAATAATCAGCACTATCCATCGTTCTCCATCCATAGCGGCACCGCAAATTGCCGTGGTCGCTGCACAAGCCAGCACCCACAAGGCACCGGACGTGATCGAGGCAGCGTAAGAATGGGGGGCATCTTTCAATAGGTAAAGGAGACGGTTTCTATCACCATCTCCTTTACCCACAAGGGCGACTTGGATAGTGGAACAGATCATTGACGCGATGCACCAACCCACACAAGCCCTGTGCCAGTCTTAAGATTCCGGGGTGTCCGTCTTTCATTTACGGCTTATTCGGGCGCTTCGCGGAATCTGGTGCCGAGAGAGGAAGTGGGCGATCTTGCGCGCTAGGCCCGCAGCTTGGAATCCCTTGCTCAATCGCAGTACCCTCTTCGTGGTCGTTCCACGTCTCGATCATTACAAACGGCGGAGGGTCGTTGGCGGAGAAATATCTGCGCCAGAGGTTGGAGGTATCGGTAAAGGTCTGCCCGCACCGCGAAGCCATATGTCGGTTAAGTCCCCACGCGGCTTTGTGATCATCGAAGCCGGCCCACGCGCCACCAACTATGATCTTGTCAGAATACTTCGCCAGCATCACCTGATAGAAGTCACTCAGATACTGGTCGCCCCAGTTACTCCCATCCGCCGCCCACCCCTTTTCACCAGGGTTTATCCAGGCGTAAAACCCATCAAATGCTCCCGCATCCGATCCGGGCAAATTCTCATTGATAAGGAAAGGTGGTGAACTCCATTTGCTTACCAGGGTTCTGACCCTGTTCCAGTCGATGTGACGTCCTTTAGGAAAGATGAATATTACCGGCCGTCCCTCGTATGTGAGATACGCCTCGTGCCCAGCGGCCTTGGGCGAAAGATACGCCTCATGGAACATCGTAAAATCTGCGATGGCCTGGTCAGTAGCCCCATCTTCTCCATCAGGCTCGTCATACATCATTGCAACGTGGAACATACTGCTGGCGGCAACCGCTTGCATTACGGAATAGCTGCGATCAATGAAGGGTTCGCGATCACCATACCAGTCAACTACGAACGCGGAAATACCCATGTTCTTCGCATTGCGAATCTGGGTTCGTATCACAGCCGAATCCTGCGAAGAATAGCCGACAGAGATGTGTTTGGGGTGTCCGAACCATGCCTCATATAGGGCAAGTGTCTCCGGGTTATGTCCCGTTGCGCGATGCTTCAATGGCATGGGCGTACTCGACCCGGGACCAATACAGCCGTGGGGTAGGAGAAGAAGTAGAAGCGGAAATACAACTCGTGCGAAGCTAACCATAGGCTCTTTTCTTAGACGCTCCACGAGGCTATATGGTTGTCAGAGGAAAAGAAATAGCACACGTCACCCGTTGATTCTGAGCACCCAGAAAGTAATGATGTGCATCCAACCAAATATAGGCAATGAAAATATATCCTCACCTCAATGCATATTCTTTCTTGCATGGTGAATTGGATTTCAGGAGTGCGGTGAATGGTTTGACAAGAAAAACGAAAACGCTCCAAGCCAGCATTGTCTCGGGTAGTGTTGTGTTGCTCTCCGGTTCCGGTCTGACAACTGCAATCAACCTTGTCTACAACATCGCATTGGCGCGATTCCTTGGACCTCGCGGCTTTGGGCATGCCACAGCTGTCTATACCATCCTCACCCTGATATCCGCAGTAACACTTTCTTTCCAAATCATCTCTGCAAAGTTGGTTGCGAAACAGAATTCTTCTGAGGGGAAGTCCGCAGTTTATCGCGTCTTCCATCGGAGCGCATGGGCATGCGGAGTCCTCGTAGCAGTCATCCTTCTCATATTTCAGAGGTCAATTGCAGGGTATCTCAATTTACCCGGTTCGGATCTCGTCATCCTGCTCGGCATTGGCGCAGCGTTCTACGTGCCATTGGGAAGCCGGCGGGGATACATTCAAGGAACATATGGATTTCGCCGCCTTGCCAGCAATCTTGTCCTTGAGGGGGCAGTTCGACTGGGTGGATCACTGCTGCTAATGCTGTCAAGCTATGGTGTTCGAGGAGTGATTGCAGCCAATTCCGCAGCTGTTGCCGTGGCCTATATGGCCTCGGCACCACAATTGACTGGCAAGTATCCGACCCCCCTTCGCTTTTCGAGTGCTCTTCGGGAGATCTCGCAGGCGATGGTCTTCTTTTCCGGGCAAGTATTGATCAACAACTGTGACATTGTGCTAGTAAAACATTTCTTCCTTGCTCAGGAGGCCGGACTCTATGCAGCTGTGGCGATGGTTGGCCGCGTAATATTTGCCTTCTCGTCGGCCGTGGTGAATACGATGTTTCCACTGGTGGCAGGCACCCCTGATGAGGAAAGAAAGGACCTCAAGGTGATCGCGACGACATTGCTCCTCGTGTTGGGTACCGGATGCCTGTTAGCACTCGGCCTGTGCATCGCGCCTTCCTGGATATGGACGACTCTGTTCGGTTCTGAATTTGAAATAGCGGGGAAATACAATCTCCCCTATCTCTTGGCCCTTTACGCAATCACGACCATAGTCTACTCGCTCAGCGTAGTGATTATCACTTTCGAAATGTCCTATAAGATTGCAAATACGAGCTGGGTGCAACTGGCGTTCAGTGGTGTGCTCATCCTGTCCCTCTGCCGCTTCCATTCATCGCTGCACCAGGTCATCATCGTTCAATTGGTATTGATGGTTGCCCTGCTCATTTCTGTTGCATTGCCGTTTCTTTTGGACTCACTAACTAGATCGAAGCACATGCCACGTGCCGGAAGTATGCAACCGATTAAGGTTATTCGTCGTGTGTCAGAAGATGAGGTGATAGCGGAGTTCCTAAAGAGTGACTTCAGTTCTCCTGCATTTCGGTCATACCACAAAACAATGGCGGCAATTGTCAGCACGCCTAACCTCGACGATATCGGCGAAAATGCTAAGCGGCGGGCACTGCTGTTTATTCGCCACCTTGCTCTGTGGAAAGAGCTCCCCACCGAGACGGCGTGGTATGAAGTCGAACTCAGGGAGCTAGAACTGGACCAAGTTAGGGTGTTCCCGCGGGCACAGTGGCGAAAGCTGGCGCATGGAAACTTTGCGATCACTGAAATCTCCGCAGCACTGCGCACTCGTCAACATCTTCTCGACGCTCGCTTCCTGTCGAAGATCGCTGGGATACGCGATCAGCTTGCCGAAAAAGAACCTGGGTTCTGTGCTGTGATCCTCATAGGGGTGGACGCGAACACGCCATTGACTGTTTTGGATGGCAATCACCGGCTGGCCGCTGCGATGCTGACCACGCCAAACAGTTTAAAGAAGCTTCGCTTTTTCTGCGGGTTGTCGCCCCGCATGACGGAGTGCTGTTGGTACAACACGAACCTGCTCACATTATTCCGATATGGAAGAAATGTGTTAGCACGCACTTTTCACAATCCTGTCACAGCGCTTGCAAACGTACTGAATGAACACAATGTTGAAGGTGCCTCAGGAGACGCTTCAGAAGAGGCTATTGCGCATCCGTCGTGCTTGACGACATGTGTGGACCAGACATCGGATGGAGCACAGAACCCGGTGAAGGACGTTGATATGGTACATCCAGTCACTAATGTAGTGGTAAAGCAGTGGCCGGAAGCACTCATGCGAGATAGTCGGCTCCGTTTTCTAGAGGAAATGAAAGGTTGTATGGCCGTTGATCGACCTTGCACTATCATCGACTGCTCGCGGGCTGAACAGTTGGATAAAGGTGCAGTGCACCTGCTCCTATGTTGTCTGGAGGAAGCGATGAAGCGCAATGGCGACATCAGGCTTACTGCGGTCCCAGCAGGAGCAGAGAAAGTACTGGCGCTTACTGGAGTAGGCAATCTCTTTGAAATATTTGCGACAAACTCTGACGCGTTGAGTAATGTCGAGCACCTTTCCATGGAAACACCCCTGCACATTACCTCGTATGGAAATCCGCTTTCTGCCTCTGAGACAGAAAACAGCCACTTTGCGACTAATCATTCTGATGCAACATCGTTGAGGGGGGATAATGACAATACCAAATCGCTGGATTAGGAGACAACTTGCCAACAGTCTGGTGATACTCCTGATAGCGCCGCTGGCCGCAGGTGCAGCATCACCGCCGCCACAGACGCTTCGCGCAGAGCAGTCGGAAACCGCGTCTTCTGCACGAGATCGTCTGCAAGAGTCCGAAAGTAAGTCCACAAACACGAGCACAGAATCAGCCACGCCTGAGAGCTCGGCGCCTGGCCGTCCGGCTGCGACGAATTCGCCATTGGCTGACAAAGATGCGCCGGCTGTCACGCCGCAGACGGCTGCGGAGCAGACGAATCAAGTACCGCAGCCGGTCGGCACAGCCGCAGCCCCCTACGGGAAGACGAGTGGAGTGGCTGCATCCAGACCAGCAGGAGCGGTGATTGCTCCTGCTAAGCAACGACGAGCGCGTTCGATCCTGATAAAGGTTGGTGTGGCTGTAGGCGCCGCGGTCGCCATTGGGACTGTTGTGGCACTTACTCATGAGAGTCCAAGTCACCCCAAATGACTTGTCGCTTAGACGACTTCAAAGACACTGAGGAGTATCATGATGCATGCATTAAGAAATGATCGCCGAGCCACACTGGTGAGTTTCTCTGGTATTGACGGATCAGGGAAGAGCACGCAAATTGAAGCGCTCTGCCTGCGCCTTAAGGAGCGTGGACTGCGAGTTCTGCTGGTCAGGTTCTGGGATGACGTTGCCATGTTGACCCGGATACGTGAAAGGACCGGGCACACGATATTCAAAGGCGACAAAGGAGTTGGATCTCCTCTGAGGCCGATCAGTCGGCGAGACAAGAACGTCCGGTCTCCGTACATGACTTGTGTGCGGCTGTTTCTTTACTTCATTGATGCGCTGTCCGTTCGAGTCGCCGTGGATAAGGCATCATCCTCAGGGGCCGAAGTCGTGATCTTTGACAGATATGCTTATGACGAACTTGTAAACCTCACACTGAGCAATCCTGTCATCAGAGCCTATGTGCGGACCATCATGAGGATCGTTCCAAGACCTGATATCAGCTACCTGCTTGAAGCTGACCCGGCCAAAGCGCGTGCGCGCAAACCGGAGTACCCTCTCGAGTTTCTCCATTCTAACCAGCAGTCGTATTTGACTCTGAGTGACATAGTCGGCGGGATGACCGTCATAGCCCCAATGGAAATCGAGGACGTAAAGCGAGCCGTTTTCATGCACACTCAAAAGAAGATGTCATTAGCCACCGTTCAGCCATAGGACAAAATCTCCGGAGATCGACGGGTACCGGCACCGGAGAAAAGACACGAGGCGCAAGCGGACCTCCTCCAACGGGTCCGCTTCTTTACGCGAACATGGTCACAGTAAACTGCCGCTGCAAATTGGAGTGTTCTCAAGGCCAGACGGCCGATGAACCCTACCAATATGCAAGGCTGAAATTGTCGAGGTAGGTTATATTTGAGGACTGCTTGTAGTTGCCGTCCATCTGGTAGTTCAACGTAACTCCCCACCAGCCTGCAGGAACTGCGAAAGAGGCATATGTCTTGTTTATGTTGGCGGTCGTGCCGTTGACGGTAATTGATTGATATAGAAGCGAGTTATCTGCTCCTCGCTGCACCTGCATGGTGACGTGGTTCCATCCGTTGCTTATAAGGTTGCAGGCCACTCCAGTCGATACCCAGCGCGCATTGACGTTGTCCCAAATATCCCATTCCTTCCCTCCAAGAATATTGCACTGGTGGCCCCATATCAGTCCTGCGCCCCCCATGTACATGTTGATGTCAAACTCCAAGACCTGCGTGATTGATGGATTGGTCAGGTACACATAGGCATCATACGTAAAGTTGTGAAGTGTCGGAAGCAGAGCATGGTCATAGTCTGGAAGGCCCTGAGTTGTATTCTGACCTATTACTGGATTCGACCAGAGGACATCCGAGTAAGGCGTGGATCCGCCGATAGTGAATCGGGTTGAATTTCCGCTAAGCGACGGTGATGCGACGTGCTGCAGCATTGACCATGTGACACCTGTGCAAGCCGAAGGACAGATGTCATATTTGGGGGCGAATTCTCCCCAACTCTTCCATCCGCCAGTTGCATGCAAGTTGGAGAGCACGTTCTGGCTGTGCTGTACAGTTACGTCGACAGGGGCGTAGGAGGCCCCGCCGCATGAGTCCCACTCCTCTATCACGGTATGTTGTATCCCCGCACCGAGGTTAAGCTGGGTGTTCAGCTTCGCCCCATTCTCGACATGCACAAGTTGGTTGTTGACGTAGACTCCTATGGACGCTACGCCTTTGGCACAACTGCTGGTGGCTGTCGCGACGTAGTTGGCGGGAGAACTCACAGTGGTGTTGTTTGCTGGCGAAGCCACATGAACGCCTGAGGTGTTGCTGACCGTGATCGCCATTGAGTGGAACGTTGCCCCTCCGCAATAATCCCACTCTTCTAAGACAGTGTGATGCTTGCCTGGGGTGACGGGGAGTGTGGTATTTAGATTCATGCCATTCGCGACATAGATGAGTTGGTTGTCCAGGTAGACGCCCATCGATGCCACACCCTTCGAACAGGTGCTTGTTGTTGCAGTTGCCTTAAAGAGTACGTCGGAATTAATAACTTCACCATCTGTTGGGCTACTGACGACGATCGTTGCCAATGCAGGGATGGCAGAAACAAGGAAGAGCACAAATGCGTGTAAAATTGTTCGCAAAAGTCTACCTCAGCGATACACTTGGGCTTGTAGACGTTGGAATGAGTATAGAACTCCTTGCACTGCGTCATGTCAGCGAAGGGGTCGCGAACGTCCGCAAACCTGAGCTGTACGGCCGAGCGATACAAGACTAGAGTGCGCCTCGACATGGGCAAGCGAGTGCTTCGCCTGCCTGCGCCGTCACAGACCTTCTCAAGTCCAAGTATGCCCGAAGAAATATGGAAGCGGGTATCGGGATGAACTACCGCTCACAGTCTCCAGGAAATTGTCGAGTTCGCATTGTCCAGGCAATAATGCAAAGGAGTTCAGTGTACTCTACGGATCAGAAATGATAATACACGGTTTTGGCGGAGTCGGAAGTAGTTCCTACCAAAGGACGAAAGAAAGGGGTGCATCGTCGCTGATTTGTCTGCCAAGTGGATGATATCCTCACATGACTCCGGTATATCTGGTCAAAACAGACCATCATTTGCATTTGAACTGAGTGAGGTGGCATCAGAGTGTGGTGAAATGATAGAGGTGAAGTGAACGCCCGAGACTAAGGGATCCTCTGCACAGCCCACGATTTTGCAGGGTAATTGCGATGCAATGGGGTTCCGAAGCAGTTACAGCCAAAATGTGGGTGTAGCCGCCTCCAGGCGCGGGCTTTACGTGGTTGTTTTTTGTCTCTGGAGGCCGTTTTCCGGCCTTCAGAGACACTACGCCCCCAGCGGGACCAGCCGCTTGCGGTGTTGGTAGAGGTTGACCAGGGCGAAGGCCGCCAGCAGCCACTCGTGATTCTTCTTCAAGCCGCGATAACGAACTTTGGTAAATCCGAAGACGCGCTTGAGGATGCGGAAGGGCCACTCCACCTTCGAGCGCACTCTGGCCTTGGTGCGGTTCTTGCGCCGCTCCACCTCATCGACACCGACCTTGTGTTTTGCTCGCCGCGATCGTGGCATCGACAATGGTACCGGTAGATATGCGCAGTCCTTTGCTTCCAAGGTAATGGTTCACCGTGTCCAGAATCTGGCCGCACAATTCGTGCTGCTCCAGCAGACGGCGGAAGCGAAGAATC